>OKRY01002414.1_pt1 | contig 14606 bp, 12 predicted proteins | sample 1601121 | NCBI WGS metagenome assembly OKRY01 (sample SAMEA3541546, study PRJEB24748) | human gut metagenome | biome: human gut; feature: human-associated habitat; material: faeces | place: China | collected 2012
TTGAAAATGTACAGAGCTATCAATTGTATTTCGGCAGATATTTGCCGGACGGTACGATGGTCGGCGGCTCGGGTACGGGCACGATCCTGGATGGCGTTCCCGGTCAGAACGCGAGCTATACGGGTTATCACTGGACGAAAGCCGTGTGTGAGATCTGCGGTACGGTCAACAGCAACATGAGCATTAACGATTATGGTTTCGGCAAGAACGTCTATTGGCTCTATGACTGTGACTCGAAATTCATGCAGGAACTGCCCGAACAGAAAAACTATGACTATGTGGACAGTACCTATCACAAGGTCACAACGACCGGCGGTGAGTATTGCGCGTTCTGTTACGGCACGAATCACACCAAGAGCAGTGTTCTGGAACGGCATGACATGGAGAAAGAAATCCTTTCTCAGCCTGCCAATGGCCGGTTTGCCATCGTAGAGAAGGGCAAGGACTGCGACTACGCAAAATACGAGTATGTGGGTGCAAAGTCCGTTGTTGCCAGCTACTACGGTGTTGTGGACGGAGCACCGCACACCATCAGTGTGACAGACCTTTCTGATGCCGGTGTACGCACGGAAATCCGCTACGGCAACAGTGCAGATAGCTGTACCATGACCTCTGCACCCAACTACACGGAGGAAGGTCAGTACACTGTCTATTACGAGATCACCTACACCTACAAGGGCAAGGAAATGACCGAAAACGGCGTGGCCTATGTCTGGCTGCGGGATGATACCACAGACGAGAACGGCAACTGCGGCTGCGGCTGCTCTAACCCCAACTGTGGTTGTCAGAACAAGCATTGCAACGGAAATTGCTGTGCCGACAAGGGCTGCGGTGAAAACCACAAGTATATTCTGCTGGACAGCACCAAGGCCGGCTGCACCACCCTTGGCTATGACCGCTACCTCTGTACGGAGTGCGGCAAGATCGAAAAGCGCGACTATGTGGACTCCCTCGGTCACGCATGGCAGAGCATCGTCATCCGTGACGCCACCTGCGAAACGGACGGCAAGCTGCTGGAACTTTGTGCCCGCTGCGGCCAGATGAAGCAGACCGCCACGCCCAGGGGCGAGCATACCTATGAGACCTACACTGTGGCCGCCACTTGCACCAACCCTGGCTACACCGTCCGCGAGTGCTCCGTCTGCGGCGACCGCCATATCGAGGACATCACTTCCGTTCTGCCCCATAACTACGAATCCCATGTGATCGCCGCGACCTGTGAGGGCGGCGGCAAGACCATCCACCGCTGCGATGGCTGCGGAAGCAGCTTCGTCACGGACTACACTGACGCACTCGGTCATAGCTGGGATGAGGGAACCCTTGTTACCAACGCCACCTGCACCGGCGAGGGGGTCATGGAATACCGCTGCACCCGCTGCGGCTATCATCGCATCGAGGGTAATGAGGCGGCAGGTCATGTTCCCGGCGATGCCGCCACCTGCACCCAGCCGCAGCTCTGTACCAAGTGCGGCGCGGTGCTGAAAAACGCGCTGGGGCATGATTACAAGTCCGAAGTGACCGCCCCCACCTGCACGGAGATGGGTTATACCACCAACACCTGCACCCGCTGCGGCGATACCACCAAGACCGATTACACCGAGCCTGCCGGTCATAAACCCGGCGACTGGATCATCGACAAGGAGCCGACTACCGATTCCGAGGGCAGCAAGCACAAGGAGTGCGAAAACTGCGGTGAGACGCTGGAAACCGCCGAGATCGACAAGATCTACAACAGTGGCACCACGGACAGCAGGGGCGAAGCCATTGTGGGCGGATATCTTGTGACCGTCACCGATACCGACACCAAAAATCCTGTGGCAAACGCCGCAGTTGTGCTCCACAAGGATAACAGCATCTCCATCCGTCTGCCGAACAGCCGCCTGCTGGACTACGCCGACCAGACGACCGTGACCGTGCAGCTCGTCAAAGACAAGAGCGCTGTGCCGGACATGAGCATCGCTGTCACGGATAAGAACGACAACTACGCCTCCGGCAAGACCGACAAGGCTGGTCAGATCACCGTCCCCACCGGCAGCGGTAAGACCAACGAGGACGGCAAGGTCACTACTGGCTATGAGGATGCGGACGGCGACCGCTGGACGCTGACCGTCAAGGTCATCCGCACGGACACGAAGCGCCCCATCTCCGGCAGCGAGGTGTCCATCGGCAAGACCGGCAACATCACAGTGAAGCTGCCGGACGGCACGGATCTGGACGCCAAGCATCAGGTGACGGTTATTGTCACCGACCACAAGAAGGCTCCCCAGCAGGGCAAAAATGTTACGGTCAAGGGTGATCTCGGTCAGTCTGCCGCAGGCAAGACCGACAAAAACGGCGAACTGACCGTCCCCGAAGTGGAGCAGACCGAGCGCCACGGCGTTTACATCGTCGGCTACACGGACGGCACCTTTGGCCCCAGCCGCAGCATGACCCGCAGTGAAGCCGCCGCGATCTTCGCCCGTCTGCTGGCGGAGAAGAACGGTGACACCATTTCCACGGCGGCAAATACCAAATTTGCGGATATCCCTGCACACGCCTGGTATAGCGGCTATGTGAAGTATCTGAGCAACAACGGCATTACCTATGGTAAGAGCAAGACCATCTTTGCCCCCAACGATGCCATTACCCGTGCCGAGTTCACAACGCTGGCCGTCCGATTCTTTGATGTGTACGGCGATGGCGATGCTGAGATCATGGAGCAGTATAAGGACTTCAACGATGTGAGCGACGGCTATTGGGCGGCAGAATACATCAAGTACGCCGCGCTCCACGGCTGGATCAACGGCTATGGGGACGGCTCGTTCCACGCAGACCGCGAGATCAACCGCGCTGAGGTCGTCACCATCGTCAACCGACTGCTGGGCCGCGAAGCGGATGAGGACTACATTGCGGACAATCTCCGCAAGCTGAACACCTTCCCGGATGTCAGCCGTAAGCATTGGGCGTATTACGCCGTCATGGAAGCTGCCAACGCCCACACCGCCGTGCTGGGCGAGAGCGAAAGCTGGAGCAAGTAAATCGTATCCCCTGCGGGTGGTCTGAGAGCAGACCACCCGCACTTTTTAACTAAACCTAACCATTAAAAAAAGGAGCACTGAATATGCTGAAAATCACTGCCATTGGCAATCTGACCCACGATGTGGAACTGAAGATGAACGAGAATACCGGCAAGCCTTATGCCATCCTGCGTATCGCTTCGGACCGCCGCTATAAGGATAAGGACGGCAACAAGCTCACCGATTTTATCTCCATCAAGGTGCGCGGCCCTCTGGCCGAGCGCTGCGCGGCGTTTGCGTGGAAGGGCTGTAAGCTGGCGGCTGCCGGTGATTTTGAGACCATCACCTTCGCGGACGATCCCCAGCGCCAGCCCGGTTTCCTCATCAAAGCCAGCGATGTGGAATTCCTGTCTCCCCGCAAGGCGGAGGACGCGGCACAGGCGGTGGAGGATATGTCCGCCAGTGAGGACGCCGCCTGATGAAAAACACCGGGATCACATACACCAGCGCAGAGCGCAGTCCTGTGATCCTGCCGGAGATGGCCGAGCTGCTCCCGCCTTTGAGCGCGGAGCAGTCTGCCGCTCTGGAAGAGGATCTGCTGCGAAACGGCTGTTACTCCCCCGTTATCGTCAATGAGGACATGGTGATCGTGGACGGGCATAACCGTCAGTCGCTGTGCGAAAAGCATGGCCTGCCCTATACGATGGCGGTATTCTCCTTTGAGGATCTGCTGGAAGCCAAGCAGTGGGCGCTGGACACGCAGAAAAATCGCAGAAATCTGGAAAAGTGGGAGCTGGGCAAGATCGCGCTGAAGCTGAAGCCGGAGATCGAGGCGAAAGCCAGGGCAAACCAAGGGACACGCACAGACCTTTCGGCAACATTGCCGGAAAGTTCCGATACTGTGGACACCCGCAAGGAGCTGGCAGAAGCAGTCGGCTTGGGTGAGCGCACCATGGGCAAGGTCATGCAGATCGATGAGAATGCCCCGGAGGTTATCAAGGAGGCTCTGGATAAAAAGGAACTGTCCATCAACAAGGGTTATGACCTGACCCGGCAGCTTCAGGACCTTCCGGAAGAGCAGCGGGAGCAGGCGGCCGCCGAAGCGCTGGAATACGAAAAAGCGAAAAAAGAACTGAAAAAGCAGGATGCCGAGATCGACCGGAAAGGAAAGATCGCGGCGCTTTTCTGCAAAGCGTATGAAAAAGCCGTCCTGCTGACACCGTCCGAGGAAAATGTCCGCTGCTGGACGGACGGGACGCGGATGACCCCGGAGGAAATGCGGGATACCGTGAAGGAATCCCGCGAGCTGGCGGAGGTGTTCCAGACGATTGCGGATATCATCGAGCAGAAGATCCTGCCTGCGGATTGGAGGTGTGTCGATGCAGGAAACGAAGAAAATGGCGCCCAGCCGGACCGGAATCCCGCCTGACGCGCAGGCGGAGATTTTGCAAAAGCTGTCTGCCGAAACGAAGATCACTTCCTGTGAGATCGCGGAGATCTTGAAAAAGCATGATGTCTGCGGAGATATGGATGCGCTTCAGGACGCCTATCGAAAGCGTTTGGGACAGCGGCTTCTGTCCGGCATCCGGGACGAGAACGGCAAGCGGGAAATCCTTTCCACCAGCGGCGGCGAGTATGTCATCGTGGATTGCTGCAATGACCCGCAGAAGCTGAAAGCCATTCAGCGCCGCATTCAGGCGCAGATGAATGGGCTGGATGTGTCTGCCGGGAAGGTGCGCGGGCGCGTTCACTTTTTAGAGCGTTTCGCGGGTTGGATAAGAAAGGAGTGGTCAGATGGAGCAGCGTGAAGAGAACCTTTCCCCGGAGGAACAGTACGCGCAGCTTGCGCCAGCGCTGGACACAGACGGTTTCTCGCTGTATGCCGCCGCGGAAGAAGTCACCGGGCTCAAGGTCTATGAGGAATTTCCCTATGAGGATAACCGGGGAATGTTTGAGATGGCAGACGGACACACGCTGCTGCGGTATCTGGAAGCGGCATACTTTGGGACCGTTACCTGGGAGATCGTCCCCGGCACGCCCCATGAGCGTGCTATTCTCGGCGAAGTGGATAAAACCACACCGGAGTATCGCGCATTTTATCAAAAAATTTGTGCGGATGCGGTGGCACGCATCAAAAATCATCTTGGAAAGGAGAGGCAGAATGTGAAGGAACCGATCACAGAGATCAACAAAGAATCCTTCTGGGACCTGATCCATGAGGCAAAAAACGCCTGCGGGCAGGACATGGACGCTATGCTGGCCTATCTGAAAGACCGGCTGGTTTCTATGGGCCCCACGCAGGCGCAGATTTTTCACGACATCATCCACGCCTATGAAGATCTCGCGGACAAGTTCGGCTTGTGGGACGCGGCAGGGATCATGAAGGAATACGGCTGCAGCGATGATGGGTTTATCGATTTTCGCGCCTGGCTCATCGCACAGGGGCGCGAAGTCTATTTTGCCGCGCTGGCAGACCCGGACAGCCTTGCGGATGTCGTTCCCTACGGCGATTGCCGCTTTGAGCAGTTGAGCTATGTCGGGGACTATGCCTACGAGCAGCTCACCGGGAAAAGCGCCTATGATCAGACAGATTGGAGCGCATATGAAGCGCTTTTGATGAAGCTGGAACAGGATATCGTTTATAAGGGCGGCATCGAGTTTCCCAGAGAGGGCGCGGATCTGAAGAAATATCTGCCCCGGCTCTGCGCGAAGCATCCGGAGTGGGACGGTCAAACACGCTGGAATCCGCAGCTGAAGGAGATCCGGGATCTGATCCGTGCCGGAAAGGACTATGACCGGCGCCAGACATCAAATAAGAAGAAACGCAGCCGTGGAGGTGAAGCAAGATGAGCGAGTCCATGATTGTTGGTGTCGACCACGGCTATGCCGCTATGAAAACGGCCCATTTCTCGTTCCCCTCCGGCCTGGTGGCGTATGAGCATGAGCCATATACGCTGAAGGACGTGCTGGAATACGGCGGAAAATTCTATGTGGTGGGCAGCGGGCGACAGGCGCTTCAGAAGAACAAAACGCAGACAGAGGACTACTACCTCCTTACGCTGGCAGCCATCGCAAAGGAACTCTCCTTCCGCCATGCGGAGCCTGCAGCAGAGATCCATCTGGCGGCCGGACTGCCCCTCACCAGCTTTGGACGGGAGAAAAACGCATTCCGGGACTATCTGCTCCGAGATGGGAAAACGGTGAATTTCCGCTATGAAGGACAGGACTACTCCATCGTCATCCGTAAGGTGTCACTGTTCCCGCAGGGCTATGCCGCAGTCTTGACCCAGAGCATCCTGCTGGATGAGCCTTCTGTGATCGTGGCGGATATCGGTGGCTGGACCGTGGATCTGATGCGTTTGGACAACCGCATCCCCAATGCATCGACCTGCCGCAGTCTGGAACTTGGCATGATCCGCTGTCTGGATGAGATCGGCGAGCAAATCCGCCGCACGCTGGGCCTGTCTATGACGGCGGCACAGATGGAAAGCGTGTTGCGCGGCGATGCCGTCCATATCAACGAGGATGCCAGAAAAATTATTGACCGGCAGGCAGACGCCTATGTCCATCGCCTGCTCTCCGCCATTACGGAGAGCGGACTGGATACCCGCGCCATGCCAGCTGTTTTTCTGGGCGGCGGCGCGGCGCTGCTGAAGCGGACTGTATCCGCCGCGGACGGCCTTTGCCGCCCAGTCATCCTTGACGATGTGTCTCTCAACGCCAAAGGCTATGAGCGGCTGGCGGAACGTCTTTCCAAGAACGATGAGCAGTAACAAAAAGCGGATCAATCTGTCCTTTTCCATGTCCTCACCCATACAGCGCAGGGCGTGGAAGAAGCTGACGGAGATCCCCGCGGGACAGCGCACCGCCGCGGTCTGCCGCATGGTCTGTGAGTATAAAGGGCAGCAGGAATTGCTGGATGCCGTTCGTCAGACCATCCGGCAGGAACTGCGGGGAGTGCAGCTTACCAAAGAAGAAGCGCAGGATAGCGGCAGCGCCGGGGATGTAGATGAAAGCGTCCTCGGCTTTTTGCTTGCCCTGCAGGAAGGAGATGAGATGACCTGATCCGATATTTTGATATGTTTGCCGGCATCGGCGGCTTCCGCACGGGATTGACCCGCGCGGGCGGCTTCCAGTGCGTAGGACACTGCGAGATCGACAAATATGCCAATGCCAGCTATGAGGCCATTTATGAGCCGGGAAAGGAGGAACGATATGATCCCGATGCCACAAAGATCGACCCCGCAGATCTGCCAGACTTCGACCTTCTGTGCGGAGGATTCCCTTGTCAGGCATTTTCAATCGCTGGCAGAAGAAGGGGCTTTGACGATACCCGCGGCACTCTCTTCTTTGAAATTGCCCGATTGGCTCAATCCAAGCGACCTTCGTATCTTCTGCTCGAAAACGTTCCGGGACTGCTGTCGCATGACAAAGGCCGGACGTTTTCTGTCATCCTCGCCACGCTTAATGACCTGGGGTACCGCGTGGAATGGATGGTGCTTAACAGCAAACATTTTGGAGTCCCGCAATCCAGAAGGCCGCTGTTCCTTATCTGCTATCTTGATCCCCGATGCGCCGGAAAAATATTTCCTGTCTTCGGCACAGGTGGAAAAGCTCTTATACAAGTCCTCGGAGGCTCACAAGGCTCCCGTGTCTACGACGCAGACGGAATAGCCTGCACGCAGACTGCCGGCGCTGGAGGTGTGGGTGGGAAAACCGGATTATATCTGGTAGGCTTTAATCGAAAAGATGGGATCGTCGGAAGGAGGGATACCGCAATTTCACTGAACGCCAGCGATTTCAGAGGCATCAACCGGAATCAAACGCAAAACGCTGTGCTGATAGACCTTTGCAGCGGGCATCCAAAGCAAACGGACACCGCCCACTGTCTCACTGCCCGTTATGGTCAGACAACGCTGTCCAATCATCGAGCAGAGCGTTCCGGCGTTCTGCTCATCAAGGAAGCCACGAAAAAAGACTATAAGGAGGCGAATCCCGGCGACAGTGTTGATCTCGGCTTTTCCGGGAGCAATACCCGCCGTGGTCGTGTGGGACAGGATATCGCCCACACATTGGAGACGAGCTGCATCCAGGGCATCGTGGAACGTGGCGGATGCATCCGGCGTCTGATGCCGCGGGAGTGTCTGCGGCTGCAGGGCTTCGATGAGTGGCAGATCGACCGCATCCTCGCCATCCAGTCTGATGCACAGGCGTATAAGCAGGCAGGCAACAGCGTCACCGCCAATGTCATTGAAGCCATCGGGCGCCGTATCCGGGAGGTGGATGCGGAACTGAAAGTCGGTGCTGCCGCATGATCGGGCTGAAGGACCAGTGCTTCGGCGTGGAAGTTGAAATGACCGGCATCACCCGTGAGCAGGCGGCAACAGCGCTGGCCGCGTATTTTGCAACGGACGCCCGCTATGTGGGCGGCGCTTACGATAAATGGTGTGTGACGGATCGGGACGGCAAAGAGTGGACGGTCATGAGTGACTCCAGCATCCACGGGGAGCAGAAGATCGGCAGCGGCTATCGTGCAACGGGTGACTACAGATACCGCGTGGAGATGGTAACGCCAAAACTCACCTACGCGGAACTGCCCAAGCTGCAGGAGTGTGTCCGGCAGGTGCGCCACGCAGGAGCCAAGGCCAACAGCTCCTGCGGCATCCATGTCCATGTGGACGCAGCCAATCATAACAGGCAGAGCCTGAAAAACCTCATCGGCATCATGTACTCCAAGGAGGATATCCTGTTCAAAGCGCTGCAGGTCAATGAAAGCCGGGCGTCCCGCTGGTGTCAGAAGGTGCGGGAACCCATGCTGAAGCAGGCACGCAGGCTCTCGTCGGATGAAACAAGGGACCTGACGCAGCTGGAGAATATCTGGTACGGGGGAGATAACGGCAGCGCAGACCATTATAATTGGACGCGTTACTATGCGCTGAATCTGCATTCGGTCTTTTACCGGGGAACGGTGGAATGGCGCTGCTTCAATTCCACACTCCACGCGGGAAAAGTCGCCGCCTATGTGAATCTGTGCCTTGCCATCTCCGCCCAGGCTATTGCCCAGCGCAGCACGGTCATGCGCAAGACCCACAGCGACAATGAGCTGTTTACCTTCCGGGTCTGGCTGGTGCGGCTGGGGCTCAACGGCGAGGAATTCAAGCATACCCGTGACCACCTGTTGGCAAATCTGGACGGCGACCGTGCATGGCGTTTCGATAAGGACAGCTATGCAGTCAATAAAAAGAAGAAAAAATCCAGAGAAATGGAGAGGTGAAGCCTTTGAAGATTCAAATTGAAGATACCGTGTACGAAGGGACCGCAGCCGGGATCATGGAACAGCTTCGGGATCTCAGCTTTGATCCCACAGAGTTCCCGGATGTGGAGACCTACATCTGGTTTGTACAGAACAATGTCATCCGCACCACGGGAATGGACTGTCCGCTGCCGGATGGCGATGCGGAGACACAGGCGGCAGTCCTGCTCCGTCATCTGGAACGCTTTGGCGCTCTGAAGCTGCTGGAGGTGTGACGTGGAGGAAAACCTGTATTTTGCCTACGGCAGCAACCTTGATCTGGAGCAGATGGCGCAGCGCTGTCCGGATGCCGAGATCGTGGGACCGGTCAGGCTGGAAAACTACGAACTGCGCTTCCGCGGCAGCGGCTTTGCTACCGTTGCGCCGAAAAAACGAAAAGCCGCGGATGAGCATTTCCTGCGCGTCGGGGTCGAGCTCGACGAACACCTCCGCCGCCGGCTCCTTGGGAAGAAGACGGAACAAAAGCGGGATGCTGTCCTCGTCCAGGTCCTCGAAAAGCGAGGCGATATCCGCCGGCTCCAGGTCGCAGAGCAGCTCTCGCAGGGCGGTGTACTGTTTTCGCTTGAGAAGCTCCTTGATCCCGTCCAACAGTTCCTCGCGCATTTCTTCAAATCCGACCATACCGTCTTCCTCCTTTCTCAAAGGTGCATAAAAAATCTCCCATATCCTGCGTCCGGCGACGCGGCTATGGGAGCGACAATTGGGAAACACCTGCCGCTGGCGCGGCGCTTCCTTACCGTTCAAGCTTTAGCATCACGAGGCGGTGAAACTGCATTAGATGGCACCTTGCTTTCGATGCAACCTGTTCAAACCCTCTCATAGTGTCTCCACTACTCCGCGGCAGCAGTCCGTATCCTTGTGGTAGCCTTACCTACCGGACGACCTTATGGAATTAACGGTATTATATTATGCACATTTTTCCGCTCTGTCAACCCCTTTTCCGTCTTTATTCATGTAAAAACTTTGTGTGGCTGTGCTTTTCCGCTTCCCTTTCCGCAAGCGCTGTGGTATACTACCTAAATTGAACAGATGTCGTCTATTTCAGGAGGTGAGCCACGCCCTTGCAGCAGTATCTCGAGCGGCACCGCTTTCTCAAGGGTGCTTACCTGATGGTGCGCCGTTACTTCGACCATCACGTCGGGCGCGACAGCGCGGCGCTGACGTATTATCTTCTGTTTGCGCTTTTTCCGCTGATGATCTTTCTGAGCAACCTTGTCGGTATGATGTCGTTCGATATCAGCCAGTTTTTGAAGGGGCTGCACACCATTATGCCGCAGGAGGCGCTGGATATCATCGAGCAGTACCTCACCTATGTCAGCCGTGATTCGAGCCGGCAGCTGCTGTGGTTCTCGCTCGTTTTCTCCATTTATTTTCCGTATCGCGCGGCGAGCGCGCTCATGGGCTCGGTCCGCCGGGCCTACGGCGAAAAAGCGCCGACGAATTTTCTGCGCTATCAGATCAAGCTCCTGCTCTACACGCTGAGCCTGATCCTCATCATTATCATCTCCATCGCGCTCACCGTTGTGGGCGAGCGGGTGCTGAGCCTTGTCTCGGACTATATCGGCAATTATATCACCATCCCGCTGAGCGACCGGACCATCCATTTGTGGTCGATCCTGCGCTTTGCGCTGCTCGGCGGCATCGTGTTTTTCCCCATCGCGCTGATGTACGGCCTTGCGCAGGAATCGCGCAAGATGAACCGCATCTGGCCCGGCGTCATTTTCTCAATGGCGATGTGGCTGGCGCTGTCCTACCTCTTTTCCTACTATGTGGAGAATATCGCGCGCTATTCTGTGATCTACGGCACGCTGGGGGCGGTGATCGTGCTGCTTTTGTGGCTGTATCTTGCCTCGATGATGCTCATTATGGGCGCGGAGTTCAACAGCGTTCTCATGGTGATGCGGCGCACGGAGCACACGCCGGTGCAGCAGACAAAAAAGAACGAAAAAGCCAAAGAAACAGAAACAATAAAAGAAACGCAAGATGCGCAAAAAACGATAGGAGACTCGTGATCATATGAAAATCATCATTGTCGGTATCGGCAAGGTCGGCTATGCGATCGCCGAACAGATGACGGGCGAAAATCACGATATCGTCATCGTGGACCAGAGCAGCGCGGTGCTTGACCACGCCGACTCCATGCTGGACGTCATGTGCGTGGAGGGCAACGGCGCGAGCGCCAGCGTGCTGTTGCAGGCGGGCGTGCGCGAGGCGGACCTTCTCATCGCCGTTTCGGAAAACGACGAGGTCAACCTCATCTGCTGCCTGATGGCGAAAAAGCTCGGCGCGAGGCACACGGTCGCCCGCGTGCGAAACCCCGACTATTTCCGCGACGCGCCCATTCTGCGCCGCGAGATCGGGCTCGATATGATCATCAACCCCGAGCACGCTGCCGCGCAGGAGATCTCGCGTATCCTGCGCGTGCCGAGCGCCTTCAGCGTCGAGACCTTCGCTGGCGGCCTCGTTGAGCTCATCGGCTTTCAGGCTGCGCCGGGCGACAGCCTTGTGGGAAAATCCCTCATCGAATTCAACCGTGAAACGCCCAACAGCATCCTCATGTGCGCGGCCAAGCGCGATGACAGCGTCATCGTGCCGGACGGCTCGTTCATCCCGCAGGCGGGCGACCGCGTGTATGTCATCGGCACGCCCGCGGAGACGACGCGCGTGCTGCGCTCGATGGGAAGGCCCACGGCGCCCATCCGCCGCGTGAGCATCCTTGGCGGCAGCCGCATCGCCCAGTACCTTGCCTGGACGCTCACGACCACCGGCACGCACGTGACGATCGTGGAAAAGAACGAGGCCAAGTGTCTGACGCTTGCTGAAAAGCTGCCCAAGGCCACCATCATCCACGGCGACGGCACGGACCACGACCTTCTGGAGGCGGAGGGCATCTTCCACTGCGACGCCTTTATCGCCGTGACCGACCGCGACGAGGAGAATCTCCTCATGGCGCTCACGGCCAAGCGCTACGGCGTGAAAAAGGTCGTGCCCAAGATGTCGCGCCTGGGGTATCTCGATATCGTGAGCCTGACGGGGCTCGACAGCGTCATCTCGCCCAAGGCCATCATCGCGGGGCAGATCTCGAGCTATGTGCGCGGCCTTGCGAACTCGCAGGGCAGCGCGGTGGAGAGCCTGCACTATATCCTCGGCGGCTCGATCGAGGCGGTGGAGTTCACCGCGACGAACGCCACGCACTTCCTCGACCGTCCGCTCAGCGACCTGCACTTCCGCAAGGGCCTGCTCGTCGCCGCCATCGTGCACGGCGGTAAGATGGAGATCCCGAACGGACATTCCCAGATCCACGCGGGCGACCGCGTCATCGTGGTGGCGAAGGAACTCTTTTTGCAGGATCTCAACGATATTCTCGGCTGATCGCCGCTTTGTTCGGCAAAGGAAGTTACTATGAACCAGAAACTCATCCTCAGGATCGTGGGCCTCATCCTGTGCATCGAGGCGCTGTGTATGCTGCCGCCGCTGCTGGTTGCAGCGGTGAGCGGGGGGCCGGATATGCCGGCGTTTCTCCGCTCCGTCGCGATATGCGGCGGAGTCGGCGGCCTTTTGACGCTCACAAGGCCGGACGATCCGCGCCTGCAGACGCGCGACGGCTTTGTCTGCGTGGCCCTGTGCTGGATCGTACTGGGGCTGTTCGGCGCGCTGCCGTATTTTTTCAGCCATAGCTGCGACTTTATGGATGCCTTCTTTGAAACGGTCTCGGGCCTGACCACCACGGGTGCATCGATCTTCTCGGCCCCGTCCGCGCTGCCGCGCGGCATCCAGCTCTGGCGCGCGCTGACGCAGTGGATGGGCGGTATGGGCATCCTCGTGCTCGTGCTGGCGCTGCTGCCCAAGATCAGCGAGGGCAGCGTGAATCTGATGAAGGCGGAATCGCCCGGCCCCATCAGCACCAAGCTCCGCCCGCGCACGGGGGAGACGGCCCGCATCCTCTACCGCATTTACATCGCGCTCACGGCGATCGAGGCCGTTGTGCTGCGCATCGTCGGCCTGCCGTGGTTCGACGCGCTCACCACCGCGCTCACGACCATCTCGACCGGCGGCTTTTCCATCCGCGACGCGAGCATCGCCTACTACCACTTCTCGCTCATCAACTGGATACTTGTCTTTTTCATGTTTGCCGCATCGGTGAACTTTACGCTGCTCTTTCTCATGGTCACGCGCCGCTTCCGCGAGGCGCTCAGGAGCGAGGAGCTGCGCGTCTACACCGGCATCGTGGTCGGCTCAACGCTTTTCATCACGCTCGACCTTGTTGCCAAAACGGGACGCAGCTTCAGCTCGGCACTGGAGCACGCGGCCTTTCAGGTCACAACGCTCATCTCCACCACCGGCTACTGCACGGAGGACTTTGATCTCTGGCCGCCGTTCTGTCGCTGTATTCTGGTGCTGGTGATGTTCTGCGGCGGCTGTGCGGGCTCCACGGCGGGCGGCGTCAAGGTCTCGCGCGTGGTGCTGCTCGTGAAGGGCGTGCGCCGCGATATGCGCCGTATCATGCACTCGCGCGAGGTGCGGCCCATCACGCTCGACGGCCAGCGCGTGAGCGAAGAGACGCTCTCGTCCGTGTCGGTATTCTTCTTCGCCTACATTGCGATTTTGCTCTTCGGCACGCTGGTCGTGTCGCTCGACGGGGTGGAGTTCACCGCGGCCTTCACCGCCTCGCTTACGGCCATCAGCAACGTCGGCCCCGGTTTCGGTGCGCTCGGCCCCACGTGTAATTTTGGCTTCCTCTCCGATTTCAGCAAGCTCGTCCTCACGCTGACGATGCTGCTCGGACGGCTTGAGATCATGCCGCTGCTCGTGCTGATGATGCCCTCCGTGTGGCGCAGAAAATGAGAAATTGACGAAAAAAGCGCTTCGGACTGCCCGAAGTGCTTTTTTTCGGCGGAACAGATCGGATTTCCCCCTGCGCGCGGTGTTGCGCGGCTGAAAAAAGTGTGATAGGATATCATAGAAATAGTGTGTTCGGCAGCCGTCTTGCTGCCGGATCGATTTTGAGGTATGCGAATGAAGAAAAGCGACAAGACACCCAAGCAGACCCACCGCCGCGCGGACCCGAACGTCATGGGCCTGCGCGCGGACGTGGTGGAGCAGAATATCACGGAGACGCTGGAAACGAACTATATGCCCTATGCGATGTCCGTCATCGTCTCGCGCGCCATTCCGGAGATCGACGGCTTCAAGCCCTCGCACCGAAAGCTTCTGTACACGATGTACAAGATGGGCCTTCTCGCCGGCGCGCGCACGAAGAGCGCGAACATCGTCGGCCAGACGATGCGCCTGAATCC
>OKRY01002424.1_pt1 | contig 14582 bp, 10 predicted proteins | sample 1601121 | NCBI WGS metagenome assembly OKRY01 (sample SAMEA3541546, study PRJEB24748) | human gut metagenome | biome: human gut; feature: human-associated habitat; material: faeces | place: China | collected 2012
TGCCTATTAGCTTCTTTTGGGTGACTGCTTTGAGGTTTTCGCTGATTCCAGCTTGCCTATTAGCTTCTTTTGGGTGACTGCTTTGAGGTTTTCGCTGATTCCAGCTTGCCTATTAGCTTCTTTTGGGTGACTGCTTTGAGGTTTTCGCTGATTCCAGCTTGTTTCTCCCTCTCTACATATAGAATCCGTATTTGCCGTTACCTATAATCAACAGCTCAATCCAACAAATTCCATTCACCCGGTACTCTCTTGTCAACGACCTATACCTGCCGGCGCTTTGCTTTGCAAGAATTGCTAAAGCAATTCTTGGCGATGTCACGCTACATAACAGCATTTTCCTATTCCATAGCATAAGCTTTGACGCCGCATTTACAATATAAATGCACCAATAGTCCTTTTTATTTACACAGTATAAACATAAAAAACCTCCGCGGAGTATCTATAAGATACCTCACGGAGGTCGTTCTTGTTCTGATTACTTATCTTAAAACAATTACTGTCAATCACGAATCATCGTTTGCACTACCATCAATCAATAATTAAGCGGTAATTATTCGCCTAACTCGTAGATCTGGATGCCTGTGATCGTTGGACGTCCACTAAATGTCAATGACAGATAATGTCTATCCTTTGTCAAGCTTAATCCTGCTTCATCTAATACGATGAGCTTATCTGCGAAATCAGCATAATCAATATCTACATCATCCTTGAATGTCGCTGTATCAGATACACCCAACTGGATATGTCCAACGTTATCCTCGTCATCTGATTTCCAGTTTGCCTTGTCCAATGTCTCAGGAGCGAACTGTACTGCGATAGCCGGCTTCTTGTACTTGCTGACATCAATGTTGAGGAATGACTGATATCCGGCACCATCAAAAGAGATCGTAGTAGTATCGCCTGCAATTGTAGGAGATACTGTGCTAGATGGGATCATCTTCTTAGCTACATCCGGATCTTCTCCGTTAGTCTTATCAGCCTTATCGTTGTAACGGTTCTCACCATATGCATAGTCACCACCGTTCTTGTACCAAACACCGGTCCAGTTCCATACAGACTTCTTATCGCCAACTTCCTTAATAAAGGAAACATCTGTAGATTTACCTGTTGTCTTAGTCATGCTTGTGTCGCCGTTAGCACCATTAATCTCATTAAAGTATACGGCCACATCCTTAAACTTCAAAGTTGCTGCAGTTCTATCAAAATACTGACCAGTCTCCCAAAGTACCGGCACAGCATGATATTTAGCTGCTTCCTTGAACGTATCATTAAACCAAGTAGTTACACTACCGGTGACTGTCTGAGGACTGCAGACACCACACTCACCGATGATATATGCATATCCTTCATCAGAAAATCTCTTAAGATTCTCAAAATACTCTACTGTTTTCTGGCGATCTCCATACGTATATGAACCGGCACCGCCATCACCACAAAAATCCCATGGAGTGTAGTAATGTACAGATACGAAAAGCTTTGTCTTGCCATTCTCAGCAGTATCTGTCGGCATTACAAACTTAGCATCTACTGTCTTCTCAAATTCAGTATTGTAACCAGGGATCAACAGATGACGGTTTGCATTGTTACCACCTGTAGCACGGATAACGTCAACAAATTTCTGGTTGATCTTGTTTACCATCTTATACTTATCAGCTGTCTTTAGGTTGCCGCCAATTGCAACATCTTTCTGATCATCTGTTACAGCATAGCCATTGGAATAAATGCTGTCGTTCAAACGATCTCCGAGTTCCTCATTAGCCCCCTCAAAGATCAGATGATCGGAATACTTGTTAAAACGCTCTGCAATCTGAGTCCAATATTTCTCATAACGAACCCATGCCTGTGCACGAACTTCTTCGTTTGCAACTTTCTTGCCATTCTCATCACGCTTGCAAGCGCCGAACTGACCCCACCACTGGTTGTCCCAATGATCGTTGATGATAACATACATACCATTATTCAAAGCGTAGATCACTGCTTTCTCTACAGCATCTAACATCTTGGCATTGATCGTATATGATCCATCATCGTTATCACCATTTGTCCAAGCTACCGGAATACGCACGGTATTAATGCCGTATGAATGTAATGCATCTAAATACTCCTGCGTGATCTCAACATTGCCCCACGCAGATACAAACCACGATGGATCTGCTGTCGCATAATCAGTAGCAGCCATGCTCTTCTTGGCAGAGATTCCCTGGACTGCTTCCAACGTGTTACCAATGTTTACACCCATACCCATCTTAGAGTCTGCTAAATCCTGAGAAGAAAGTTCTTTACGAACTGTTCCATTATCTTTGGATGTTACTGTAGAACCATCTGTAAATGTTACTGTCTTCTCATCACCGATATTGGATTTGTCATCAATCGTATATTTAATAACATCATTACCGGATGGTCTTCCATAGATTACTGCCTCCGGATCTGGAGTTGGTGTAACCTTAGGGGTTGGTGCGGGTGTTGTCGTTGCAGGTGTTGTTGTTGCAGGTTTCTTAGTAGCAACATTTGCAGACGCAGGTGTTGCTTTCTTCTTAACCGTAACAGTACATTTCAAAGTCTTTTTCTTTACTTTCTTAGATCCCTTTGCAATGTATTTAACCTTTACCTTGATAGTTGCCTTACCAGCCTTCTTAGCGGTAACCTTACCCTTCTTGGATACGGTAGCCACGCTCTTCTTGCTGGTTGTCCACTTCTGGGACTTAATCTTCTTCACATTTTTCTTTTTGATCTTTAATGTGACTTTCTTGCCTGCTGTAATTGAAACTTTTTTCTTCAGTTTCAGGGTTGCTTTCTTAGAAGCTGCGCTCGCGCTGGCGGTATTAAATACAGTAGAAAATGCTCCTCCTGTAAGTACCATTGCAAGTGCAAGTGCAAAAGCAACGATTCTTTTTGTGTAACGTTGTTTCATTGTAATAATCCTCCTCCTTTATGGTTTATTGTAATTTTACGCAAAAACGTACTTTACTCCGTAATTATAACATGAGACGCACTTTTTTTCACTGGAATTATTTGTGATGAATCACATGATTTTTTCTATATCGTATTCGAAACTGCCATTTATCTGACATATTATCTTGTTGCATTGCAACGCCTTATGCAGGACAATATGGGCTCACTATATTTTATCGCCTTATGCATGACATATATCATCGTATTCCGACGCCTTATATGCCTCATATTTCCATTGTAACGCATCCGTATCAGCGCTTCATAATTCCACGATATCGATTGAGGCATCCGGCTATCTCTGCTCGTCTTGGCATAGCCAGATCACTGCCATTGCCATTTGATAGCACATTCAATCCATCTCGCTCCAGTGCGTCCACAAGTTCTGACACCGCCTGCGATACCTGAATCTTTTGTCCGGCATACTGCTCCATGATCACTACCAAAGAACGTGCAATTGCCGCCATCTGCTCACTGTCAATGATCTGCTCAAGATAACGAAGATCTACATTCGTCTTGTTGATCGCAAATCCATCCGTACCCATCACCTTGATCTTCGCACCGCGATCAGATTTCCCGGCACTCTTTGCACTTGCAGCATCCCCGCTATATTTGCCGACCGCTCGTCTATGCTCACGACCGCCAGCTTCAAGCGACTGCTTTGGAATGAAAATTTTCTGCTCTACGCTGTCCGGATATTCAGCTGCCATCGATGTGTCATTCAACGGGTACGCTTTCGCTGTCTCTTTTGCAAATTGTGTGATTTCTTTCGGTCGATAACTTTCCATTTGCAATATTGTATCTGCAATATGAAAAAAAGCACCACAGCTCCCTGCAACTAAAATGGTGGAAACCTGTTTCTGCTCATATAGCCCTTTTACCCGTTTAATAAACGGTATGATCGGCTCTTCTCCTGCTGTCACAACCTTTTCCATTAATTCATCTCGAATCATAAAATTAGTCGCACTGGTGTCTTCATCGATCAACAATACACCTGCTCCATTCTCGACAGCTTCTACAACATTGGCCGCCTGCGATGTGGAACCGCTGGCATCCTCGCTGCTAAAATCCGTCGTATCCCGTCCGGTCGGCAGATTGCGAATAAACGGACTAATATCTTTATGATAAATGCTCCTACCGTCCTCAGAACGGATCTTAACCGCACTCTGTTCCATGGCAACGTACTCTCGACCATCTCCGGCAATATGCGGATATACTGCTCTTTCTAACGTCTGCAAAAGTGTGGATTTGCCATGATAACCGCCTCCAACGATAAGCGTCACACCTTTTTTGATTCCCATACCCTTGATCATGCCTTTATGTGGAAGGTCCCACGTAACCTCCATGGATTCCGGCGAGGCAAATGGCACCGCCTTCTTCATTGGACGTTGGGATACTCCATTCTCGCGCGGCAGCACTGATCCATTGGCAATAAAAGCAATATACCCTTCTTCCGCCATCTGCTCTCTGATGTAGCGCTGATCGTCTGCGAGGTCTGCAGCTCTCTGTAGCTTTTGGGCGTCAATATTCGCATAACAGCAGGCGTGATGCACGATCTCCGGTATAAATTGAAAAAATATTTTGCCCAGTTCTCTTGCATTAATACTTCTCCCATTTGCCGGAAAACCAACTGACATACGAACGGTTAGCTCCCCATTTTTCGCATTGATATGACAGGCACTTCGCTCCACGATTTCCTGTCCCGGACGGCTAACTGCAATCAAACCGCTTTTGCCGGATCCTTTTGCCTTAAAATTAAATGGTTCGCTTTCCCTGCAAACCAAACGGAGTAAATGATCTTCCACTGCGATCCTGCGATGCTTTTGCTCGTAAAACTCTTTTGGGATCGCATGTGTGCTCTGCGGCACCACCAGAGAAATCCGAGAGGGCGAAGCAAAAGGATCACCCTGCACTTTGTCAATACCAAGCCGATAATCGCCGAAATCGTAACTGCCCTTAAGGCCTTTATATGCTGGGTATCCCTTGTGATCTATCGAATTTAACATTGTTTTTAATCTCTGCATGATCATTCTCCTTCATTTACAATCCAAACATATCATGAAAGTTTCCAACTCCGTCAATCACCATAGCATCTTCCAACAATGATGCTGATTTTTGACGCTGGTTCTGTAATATGTTATGATTTTCGTTGGCTGTTCTAATAACCCTATTATAGGATACATGGGACAAAAGGTCTATATTTACCTGCGGGAACGAAAGAAACATTTTGTCTGCGAAAAAGTCAGAAATATTTTTCCGATGAAAACGGCAGAAGCATTTTGCCTATAACATAGTATGAAATACCTCTAAACCCGTGGGCAGAGAAAGGAATGCAAAATTACTATGAATGAAAAAGAGACTATTACCACAACTTTTCAAATGCCGGTGCTAGATAAACATTGGTGGAAAACCTTTGCGCTAATGCTTATTTCTGTGATCATGATGGGACTCGGCGTGTCGCTGCTCGTTCTGACGGAAATGGGGACAGATCCCTGCTCGGCAATGAATTATGGAATAGCCCGGACACTGGGACTTAGTTTTGGCAATTATCAACTATTATTTAATACGATACTTCTGATCTTGGTCATCTTACTTGATTGGCGGCTGATCGGTACCGGAACGATCGGAAATATGGTTGTGGTGGGCTACTCGGCTGATTTCTTCGGCTGGGTCTGGACAAACGTATGCCATGTGCCTGCACATCTTCCACTTGCAGCCCGCATTGGCATTCTGGTCCCGGCGCTTCTGCTTTTTGTGGTTGCTGCAGCCTGCTATATGCACAGCGGGCACGGCATGGCACCTTATGATGCCGTACCTTTTGCCGTTACCGAAAAAATACGGCAAAAAACCGGTCGAAATTGTTTCAAGCCGGTTCGTCTTTCTATTGATCTGATCGCTACGATACTTGGATTTCTCACGGGTGGAGAAGTTGGTGTTATGACTGTCCTGATGGTGCTTTTACTGGCACCGATCGTTGAATTTGTTGGTAAACTGTTTGAAAAATGGGGTGTCGCATAACGACACCCCATTTGAGCTATTTCAGTTATTTCTATTACAACATTTCCCTTGGATTCAAGTTTCTCATGTCTCTATTGCAACATCTCTCTTGAATTCAAGTTCTTCGTCTCACCACTTCAACATTTTCCTTAGATTCAAGTTCTTCGTCTCACCACTTCAACATTTCCCTTAGATTCAAGTTCCTCAGATCATCACCATTGCAGCATTTCCTTAGCAGCATCTGCAATTAAACGGGCACACTTACGGTTCGTCTTTTCCGTCGGATGCCAATAAGTTCCTAAGCCATCTGCCTCATCCTGCAATGGAAGCTGTACATAACGAATCGTACAATCTGGCGTAACTTTGGCAAAACATGCTGTCGCAGCATCAATCACCGTATTCAGTCTTTGATCCATCGCTCCGATCGTTGTTATAATAGCTGCATTCGGATTATGCTCGTGCACCTGATGCAACAATTTTACATAAGCATCTTCAAACTGTTTTTGTCTGTCTGGAATATCTCTTGTATAGCTCGCATCATTCGTACCTAAATAAATGACAACAAGCTGCGGTTTATATTCCTCAAAATTCCAAGTTTCCCAGTCTGACTGCTCATTGGCAAAATAATCTCGTTCCAATCCTGCATCCGTGTATTCATATAACATTGGCATCAGCCAGGAATCATCAATCTGTGCATCCTCTTCTTCCCCTATATATGCCGTGATAACACCTTTTCCGTTCCACGATACCAGGTTAGGTTCTGCATCAAGCAATTCTGCGGTAAGCAATGAATACGATTTGGCCGGATTTTCATCTGCGGTATCAAATATTTCGTCACTCACATCACCTTCCACGCCGTAACCGCAAGTGATCGAATCGCCAAAAAACTCGATCTGTCTTTTCTTATGTACCGGCGGCGATAATAGTATTTCTTCCCCCGAGTTTACTTCATCGGTAATTTCTATGGAAACAATACCACACGCTGCATATTCTGCTTCAGAATATTTAACGATAGTAATCTGCTGTTCCGTAGTTTGTTGCGTTTCAAACAGCACGATTGTCTGCCTGTCCTGCTCTAAGCGCAGACGCTTAGCAGGATCTCTATCCTGTCCATAATAAATAGCGATCCAAGCCCTCTCCTCCCCAGTATGCTTTGATGCGTCACTGACAATCTCTGTGGTTGCTTTTGTTCCTACGAATTTGAAAGAAATAGATGTCGCAGAATATCCCAGATAACGAATACCCTCTCGATAAATAGTTCTACCCGTTACACTAACATGCTTCTTATCTGCCTGAAATTTCATTCTTTCGCCTCCATAAATACACATTTTTTTTAGTCATGACCGGCAATATACAATATTGCTTTCATAATTTCATTTTTACCGTATCACTCTACGGTAACTACTTTTGCTAAGTTTCTTGGTTTATCAACATCCAATCCACGATCCATCGATACGTAATATGCCAACAACTGCAATGCCGCTGCTGCCGGGAATACCATAAACTCATCCGCCATATCCGGTAATAATAATACATCTGCATATTCTGCATCTGCCATGGAAATACTTTCGCGTACAAACAATACAACACTTGCACCACGAGACTGCACTTCACGAATGTTAGATAATTCTTTATCTTTTAGCTTTTCCTGTGTGACAACAGCAACGACCGGTGTATCTTCTGTGATCAGAGCGATCGTACCATGTTTCAATTCACCAGACGCATATGCCTCTGTATGAATATAGGAAATTTCCTTTAATTTTAAAGCTCCCTCCAGCAAGATAGAATAATCCAATCCACGGCCAAGCATAAATGCATCTTTTGCCTCTAACAGCTTTCTGGCAATTTTATGGATGTCGTGTTTCTTATTCAATACTTCCTTTAACTTGGCAGGAATCTGAAGCATATTGTCAACATACTCTTTCTCCGCTGCATCATCGAAAATACCTCTTACCTTTGCCATGCGCCCAATTAAGAGCATTAATGTTTCTACCTGTGTCGTATATGCTTTCGTACTTGCAACCGCGATTTCCGGACCGGCTACCGTATACATGACATAATCACTCTCTCTGGCGATAGAGGAACCCTTAACATTAATAACCGCAACACTCTTGGCACCTTTTTTGCGCGCATACTTCAGTGCTTCCAAAGTATCGATCGTCTCACCGGACTGTGAAATTGCTAATACCAGTGTTTTCTCATCAATGACCGGATTGGAGTACATAAACTCAGATGCATACTCTACATCCATCAGCATTTGTAATTTTGACTGAACGATCGCTTTGGCGATCAATCCGGCATGCATAGCTGTGCCACAAGCAACAACACAAATTCGCTCACAATTCTGCAAAACATCATCCGGCACACCATCAAAGGACAAATCAATATGTCCGTCAACAATACGATGATCTAATGTTGCCTGCAATGCCTCCGGCTGCTCCATAATTTCCTTTTCCATATAAAATGGGTATTTACCTTTACCATCACGGCTGGTATCCCAATCAATCTCCAAAAACTCTGTCTTCTGCTCTTTGCCCTTCAGGTCAAACACTTTAATATCGTCTTTGTGCAGCTCAACGATCTGATACTCCGGCACAACCATATATTCCGTAGCATGAGAGCCAAGTGCTGCAACATCAGATGCTAACATTGTGCCGTCCTCGGTACGTGCAGCCACGATCGGACTAACGTTACGGATTGCATAGATCACATCCGGTATATCATCAAAAATAATAACTAATGCAAATGTTCCCTTTAAATGCTTTACCGTTTGTGCAATTGCTTTGTGCGGATCTCCTTCGTAGTAACGGTTCAAAACACCGGCAACCACTTCTGTGTCCGTCTCCGACTTCAGATCTTTGCTCAACATAAAATGATCACGAAGCTCTTCGTAATTTTCAACAATTCCATTATGAACTAAAAGCACATTACCCTGACGATGTGGGTGCGCATTCTCGTCACTGACACCACCATGTGTTGCCCAGCGTGTATGACCAATTCCACAAGTAGCCTGCTTCTTGTCATTCTCACATACTTTGCGCAGATCAGCAACGCGGCCGGCACATTTACGCAACTTCGTCCGTCCTGTCTCAGCATTGATCGTTGCAAGACCGGCACTATCGTAACCACGATATTCCAACAATTCGAGAGCATCCAACAAAAAGTCCGTCACCGGACGTGCTCCATTATAACCAACAATTCCGCACATAATTTCCTCCGTTCTACTGCCAAATCGGCAGATTCCATCTGTTACTGTGACGCCTCCCGCACTGCCCACAATATCCTGCAGCATTATCGGTGCATTTGCACACTCTTCACTGTTATCTGCAACATTACCGGTGCATTTCCACACTCCTCACTGTTATCTGCAGCATTACCGGTGCATTTTCAGACTTCATCCTGTGCCCATGCGGTTCTGCGTCGATTGCCTTCTAAGAACAATCATCGCAAACGAAGGATCTGTAATCTCCACTGTATTGAATTTGTTTTGCAGTCACCTGCATATTTGCCAATACATAACGCACTGGAGCGTACGAAGAGACATCCGCCGAAATTTCGATAATCTCTTTCCTCGTCAGCCTGATTCGTGCAAATTTATACTTTTGTGCACAAAACTAGGCTCTGGCGCTTAAAATTTGTGTATTTTTGTTACAGAACTCTACATTTTACGATTTAGTCCCTTCGTACAATATAAGGTCTAAAAGCCTTTTTGTCAAGGTAAACTTGCATCTGTGGCACTTTCACATTATAATATATGCTATTATTTCGGCAATGATCTGTTCAGAGGGTATTTCAAATGAATACTGAAAATACCTTTGCAAATAACACAGATATATTGTTGCCGTCACTTGAACTAAAACAATATTTTATACAGAAACGGAGATAATTATGGCAAAAAATACAGAATACGAATTTGAAGAAACTATGGTTACGTTAACCGATGAGGATGGGATTGATAAAGACTTTTATGTGGATGAAATCTATGAGGTGGACGGTCAACTCTATGCCGCTCTGATTCCGGGTTTTGTGGAAAACATTACAGAATATTATGTGTTCCGCATCAAAGATTTAGGAAATGATGATTTTGAATTAGAAGATATTAATGATGAAGAAGAGTACGATGCCGCAGCAGATGCCTACGAGGAACGTCTGGATGCGAGGGCTTGGAGCGAAAGCATGAAATAACATAAAACTGCCTTAGAAATCACAGGATTTTCTGTAATTTCTAAGGCAGTCTTTTTTGTTCTTCTACCGAGACTATCTCTCATTCTTTGTATTGTGTATTACACAATGCAACCTCGGCTTAGTATTCTTTCATAAGGATTAATCCTCATATTGATCGTTGTAGATGATAGCTGTTTTAACATGCTCTGCTGTTTCCGCATCTTTTAACACCGTAATGATTTCTGCTGCAAACTCAATACACGTTCCCATTCCGCGACTTGTGATAACCTTGCCATCACGAACAACCGGCTTCTTAACATACTGACCACAGATCAACTGATCTGCAAAACTTGGATAACAAGTTGCCTGATGATCTTTCAAAATCCCCAGTTCACCAAGCACAGTAGGTGCTGCACACACCGCTGCAACCCATTTTTCTTCTTTTGCAAATTGCTGCAATTGCTGGCACAGTGTATCGCAGGCACGTAAATTCGGTGTTCCCGGAATACCACCCGGCAAAATCAGCATCTGTGCCTCTGCGAAATCTGCCTCATCTAATAATCTGTCGGCGGTAATGCATACTCCATGTGAGCTCTTTACCACTCTCTGATCCCCGATCGCCACCATGTCAATATCAATCTTTGCACGGCGAACCATATCTACTACCGTCAACATTTCAACTTCTTCATATCCTTCTGCTAAAAAAATAAGTGCTTTTGCCATATTCCCCGTCCTTTCCACTCTGCATAACAGCATTTTTCTATTTCACAAAAAAAAGCAAAACCAGCGTTTTGCTCTGCAAGAATTGCTGACGCAATTCTTGGTGGCTTCCCTCTAGGTTACGAGCATTTTCCTATATTGTAAAAAAAGTGAGAATTTCACAGAAATCCTCACTTCCTCAACAGAGCTGCTAACGGGAATTGAACCCGTGACCTCCGCCTTACCAAGGCGACGCTCTACCGACTGAGCCATAGCAGCACTCAACAATCCATATTATATAATAGCGCCTCTAAATTTGCAAGCAAATTTTTCATTTTCTCTGTTTTTCATTTTCTCTGTTTTATAAGCCCCATTTATACGTTTTCTATCGTGTCCCCGAACACTGAAGTGAAAAGCTTATTTCCACCTTAAAGAGCAAAGCAGATTAATTTCCTTCTCTTTTATCTTCAGCAGCCCTATTGTAGTATTTAATGCAGCTTTTGGATGAGAGGAAGGCGTCATCACCTTAGTATCGTCCGTAATTTAGTCTTGATCCGCTGCAATGCGTTGTCTATTGCTTTCGGTTGCTTTTGCATATATCTGGCAATCTCCTGATAAGTCATACCACGCAAAAACAACGATAGAACTTCTCGTTCCATTCCACTCAAAACACTAAATAAGCGTTCCTCTATATCACCGGCTTCTTCTCTGTCAATAATAATGTCCTCTGGATTTTGATGCAGACCTGCCGACACACGATCCAACAGCTTGACGCTGTCCGGTCCCTGTTCATTATCGCTATCACTGGCTGAATCGATTGAAATATAAGTATTAAGAGGCCCGTTTTTTTTACGATTGGACTTTTTGACTGCAGAATACATCTGCCGATTAATGCAATGACTGGCAAATGTCTCAAATGCAGCGCCTCTACATTCATCGTAGCTTACGACTGCCTTGTACAGGCCAATCATCCCTTCCTGTATTAAATCGTCCTCATCGCCATCCAATAAAAACAATGTTCGCGAAAGCCCTCTAACGAGTCCTTTATATTTAGCCAATACATACTCCATAGCCTCATCATTACCATGTTTTGCACTGGCAACCACTTCCTCTATCGTCTGCTGTTCATACTCTCTCATACTACACCCCATACTTACCTCACATTCACCCAATACGATTTGCTTCTGCAAATGTGCCTACTTGATAGCCTTAACATACCCCTAGCTATAACACACTTACTTCTATATCCTTAGCGTTCCTCTGGCTATAACGCGCTTATTTTATACCCTTTGTGATCCGCTGGCGCACGACTTCATATGATAAAATTCCCATCGCTACCGAAGCGTTTAATGAATCAATATCACCCTGCATCGGAATGGATGCCGTAAAGTCGCAGTTTTCTTTCACTAATCTGCTGACACCATCGCCTTCGTTACCGATCACAACACCGATCGGCCCGGTCAGATCAAGCGAATACATCGTCTCTCCTGACATATCTCCACAAACAAACCACATCCCCTGTTTCTTGAGTTCTTCCATGGTTTTGACCAGATTCGTTACCTTTGCAACCGGAGTATAATGAATCGCTCCTGCAGATGCCTTTGCCACAGTGGCAGTTAAACCAACAGCTCGTCGCTTAGGAATGATGACACCATGTGCACCTGCCTGGTTAGCAGTACGAATAATAGACCCCAAATTGTGTGGGTCTTCTATTCCATCCAATAAAATAACGAACGGTGCTTCCCCCTTCTGTGCCGCACGATCCATAATTTCTTCTACTGTGCTATACTCATAAGCCGCCAAATGTGCAATAACTCCTTGATGCTTACCTGTCTCTGATAATTGATCCAAGCGTTCTTTCTTGACGAAATTGACAATGGTACTCTGCTTTTTCGCTTCACGCAAAACTGTTTGAATAGGGCCATCCTTGCAGCCTTCTAAAACAAATATCTTATCAACGGTTTTCCCTGCACGAAATGCCTCAATTACTGCATTACGCCCTTCTATTGTTAATTCTTCGTATGCCATATGTGTCTTCCTTCCTATATAATTTAACAATTTACACTACCGTACCAAAACAATTTAATTCACTTCGATCATGCGAGTACATTATTTGTGGGGCATCTGATCTGCTTCGATCATGCGAGTTCATTATTTGTGAGGCATCTGATCTGCTTCGATCAGACCATCGTGCAACAATTTCATAGCTCGCTCCATCTGGTGCGTCAAATACCAATACCCAACCAACGCTTCAAACCCGGTCGCTACACGATAATCCACAATAGACGCATTCTTTGCAGAAGTTGCTGACTTGGCGTTGCGTCCCCGACGATAATATGCCACTTCCTCCTCAGTAAGCTTGTCCTCTAAAATTTTCATGAGCTTAGCTTGGGCCTCTGCTTTTACAACAGAACTAGTCATTCTATGAAAATTTTTGACATGACCGGCACCCAGATCAATAACTATCGTCCGAATGATCAAATCATATACTGCATCCCCAATATATGCAAGTGCTAATGCGGAATACTGGCTTGGCTGCAGTTTACTTTTTCCAAAGGTGTCCTGAATCTCGTTAAAAATATCCTGATATTCCTTCTCCAATCTTAGTCTCCTTTTTTATATAGCGTAAACTAAAACGACCCCCATTTACATAGTGCAAATGAGGGTTACTAGAGGCGACTACCGGATTTGAACCGATGATCAGGGAGTTGCAGTCCCATGCCTTACCACTTGGCTAAGTCGCCATATATGACTCCAACGGGATTTGAACCCGTGTTACCGCCGTGAAAGGGCGATGTCTTAACCGCTTGACCATGGAGCCATCTTGCTAGACAATTTTTGTCTGACAACGAATAATATACTATCATACAATTTACAAGAATGCAAGTGTTTTTTTTATTTTTTTAATGAACCAAAAATGAAATTTCAAATTTCTACGATTTCTACATTAAGGTTCCTACATTATTCCTACATTAATTATGTTATTCCATTGCATACACAGACCTAATATGCTATAATTATCGTATCGTGTGTTGTTTTGATCTGCGGTACAGAGGGTCTGTTCTCAAGTACTGGAGATTTTTGTAGAGAAACTCTACAAGGTGCCAACATAAAGATGTTTACTTCATTGTAACATCTTTATGTTGCAATGACTGTGGTCTTACCGGCTGATGTAGGATGCCTAAGCATGTAGGTCAACTCTCACTATCCATAATCAATTTTTTCTTCGCTTTTTTTCTACTGTTCTTAAAATTAATTCCTTTGTCTTTTTTATTCCCTTGTTCCTTTTTTCATATGTCCCCTAATTAACCGCTTTGTATCAAATATGCAATAATACAAAGTCTTTAATAAATGTGCCTGTAACACATTAAATGTAATAAAAAAATCTCTTCGTAAACCCATTTGGCAGAATTGGACACTTTTTTCCATAATTGGACACTTTAATTCTATATAGGAAGCTTCCATAGATCATCTATTACCAGAAATGGGATTATAAAGAGTACAATCCTTATCTTGAATGGCGGTATGGCAAAAAGATCAAAAAAAAATCCTGTAAACGATTTCGTTTACAGGATTTTCTTTGTCGCTCCCCGAGTAGGACTCGAACCTACGACAGCGCGGTTAACAGCCGCGTGCTCTACCGACTGAGCTATCGAGGATTATAACAAAAACACAGTCCTTTCTTTAGACTATGTTTCCGGTACTTTTTTTAGTACCTTCAAAACTGCATATAGTATCTTTCATCCACAAAGTTGAACTTGTTCTTGGTACTC
>OKRY01002427.1_pt1 | contig 14577 bp, 11 predicted proteins | sample 1601121 | NCBI WGS metagenome assembly OKRY01 (sample SAMEA3541546, study PRJEB24748) | human gut metagenome | biome: human gut; feature: human-associated habitat; material: faeces | place: China | collected 2012
GCCAAGCCAGATCCTGTCAATCCCGCGCAACATCAGATGATGCGGAAAATGACCTTGCAACGGTCATTGCCTCATGTAGACGGTAGCTGTCAGTGGTATGCCAAGGCTGTTGTGGACAATAAAGGTAATTATGGCTCTATGCTTCGTTACCAGTATCACCGTTATCCGGCATTGCAGCCTGAAATGCCGTGGATAGACCACAAGCGCCCCAAGAAGGTTCGTAAACTGACAACGGTATGGACAGAGGACGGATATATGCTGTTTTGGCGTGAGCCTCGTGGCAAAGACGAGATGAACAAGGCACGTCAGTACGTGATTTATCGTTTTGCAGAACACGAGAAAGTGAATTTGGATTATGCCGAAAATATTGTAGCCATAACCAACAACACTTTCTATAAGTTGCCTTATGAAAACGGACAAGTCAAATATACTTATGTGGTTACAGCTCTTGACCGTTTGCAAAATGAATCCAAGGCACGAAAGGAAAAAGTAAAACTTTAGCGGATATTTTTTCATGTGGCGGCAACAGCAATAACGGCTGCGGATGTGGCTGCGGCTGCTGATTTACATTTTTACTGCGGGTCTTTTCGGCCCGCAGCTTTTTACGATTTTTCAGTATTCTTTTTTTGCCTGCGCTGCTCTTTTTCTTTGAGCTTTTCAAGGACTTTACATTCGCCCTTCACCCTGTGCTTTTTGATGCATTCTTCATCTATCTCGTATACGTCGTGACCATCTATGATAAGCATATAATCTTTTTTTAATAATATATACCTTATCCAGAATCTGCTGCTTCATTGCTTCTGCCTTCTCAATATTATTCGTCTTAGCTAAACCAAGATTTATTCTGTCTAAAATAGCATCTGCAATTGTTTGTTCACCGATTAGTTCATACCATGCTGATACTGGTATTTGGGATGACATAATCGTTGAAGCATGGTTGTGTCGTTCATCTATCACATCTAATAATATCTCTCTGGATTGATTATCAAAAGCATGTAGGCCAAAGTCATCAAGTATAAGCACATCCACCTTCCTGATCTTTGACAACTCTTTTAAATATGTTCCATCAACTTTGCTTAGCTTTAATCTTCCAGTGAGCTTCGCTGTATTGGTGTATAATACTCTATTCTCCATTAAGCAGGCTTGATATCCCAATGCCTGAGCAAGATAACTCTTTCCGGTTCCACTAGCTCCAGTGATGATAATGTTCTCCTTTCGTTTAATAAAATCTAAGGTAGATATTCGTCAGCAGTCATTTTCTCTATGCCATTGTCTTGGATATGTTGCTGATGCAATGATGCCATAGCGCCGAACCTCATTAATTTTAATCTTTCTATAGTTTGATTATTGTTCATTTTAATTATAGTTTTTATTGATTAGTATGTTTAATTATAGCTTGCTGCACCTCTTATATTGTCATGCAAAGGTATGTGTGAGTCCATTCTATCTGACTCAATATTGTCTGATAATGCTTTGTCCATATTGTTTTCAAGTATATTCTTTATTCGACTATAGGATACCATATCAGCAGTTAAAGCTATCCTGCAAGCAGTATTCAATCTATCAGAACCATAGGCCTTATGAAGTTGTAAAAGACCGATTACACGCTTATAGCCTATCTCCGGATAATCCATAGAGGTAAGTATTTGTTCTACACACTTAACAACATTCTGTCCATGAGCTGCTGCCTTATTTTTAAAGTGGTCAGGATTCCAGTCCATATATGCTTTATGTGTGCTACTTAAATGATCTGAGTTTGTGTTGTAACTACCACAGGTATGATTACGCTTGTGTAATGCAATACGATCATGGTTATAATAGACTTCTACATGGTTTTGTGTATAATGTATCTGAGTCTGCTTGCCTATATATCTATATGGTACGCTATAATAGCTCTTATCAGGTGAGAAGAAGACATATCCCATCTTTTGAACTTTCGCTCTTTTATACTCCTTTATGTGATATCGCCCACTAGGTAGGGGCTTTAAATGTTCACGCTCAATTGTTTGATAAAGTTCTGTCCTACTTGCGTTTTTACGTTTAAAAAGAAGATTGTTGTATGTTTTAAGAAGTTGCCATATCTCTTTATTAAGTTCCTCTAATGAAAAAAATGTCATTTCCCTAAGTGGATAATATATTCTTTGATATGTCAAGTGTACAGCATTTTCTACTAATGCTTTATCTTGTGGTGCATAGGTACGGGTAGGATTAATCACGCAGTTGTAGTGTCGGGCTAACTCTTTGAAGCTTCGATTAATTTGAGGCTCATATTTGCTGGCTCTACTAACGGCTGACTTTAAATTATCTGACACGATAGCTTTAGGAACACCTCCATAAAAATGTAAAGCATTTTGACAGCAGTTTATAAAATCCTCTCGGTTTTGACTGTGACAAGCTTCAACATAAGTGTATTGACTATTAGGTAAGATAGCTACAAAAACTTCAACAGGGACTATCTGACCAGTAGTCCTATCGACTATTTCCAGTTTCTTTCCTGCAAAATCAACAAACATCTCATGACCAGCTATATGGTCAAGCTTCAATGAACCCTTTGTTTTGGCATATTTGCGATTATAGTGCTCTAAAAACTGAGTATAGCTATAAGGATTGCTTGCACTATTGGCATATTCATTATAATGAAATTGATAAGTGAAGCCAGCGTGATTACGAGACTTATTAGTACCCTCAAGATACTCTGCATTAACTCATTGTGACGAACACTATCAATAGTACTTTTATCAGGAAAAAGTTCCATCAATCTAGATTCATCAAAACACAAAGCCTCAGAAACACTATGTCCACTTGCTTTGAGTTGATTGACATAACTATTAACCGTGTTACGTGATACTCCAAGAGTGGAGCCAACTTTACGATTGCTAAAACCGTCATTTAATAAACTTAAAATTTGTCTGATATCCATAGGATCAAGTTTGTTTGCCATATCTATCCTTCTTTTAATTAGAAGGGTAAGATAGCTTGATCTTTCAGAGTGGCACAAATCAAACCGTAAAAAGTGGCATCATTTGAAACGAAAAGGGTGGCACAGATAGACCGAAATAACCAGTTTGGTGTCTTTTGAACAAAAATTGTATTGAGGTAATATCCCGTTACAAATTATATGATAAGACCTGAATTGATTACGTATTTATTCTTCATCATACTGTTTTTTTGTCAGTTCAAGTGCTCAACTCTTTTCCTTTTATAATGACTGCTAACGGTTTCGGGCTTTGCGTTCGGGCGGGTTTCGGAGCACAAAGTTTCAATTTATTACTAATGTTCTTTAGAAGCACAAAGCTCCAAGTTTGCACAACAGCCCGCCTGACGCAAAACCCGTGTTAGTGGCAGTTTTTCTATTTTTCAGTTGTTGTGTAAAAGTCATAAGTTGCTTTTGCAATGTCTGCTATAATTTTTTCATTTGTGTCAAAATCTTCTTTTGATTCACTTACAAATACACTTATGATAAAGTATTCGCCATTAGGTAAAAAAACGATACCAATATTGTTAACTGCGGCAGTAATTCCTGTTTCTTTGTTTGTCCCTGACCAACCTGTCTTGTGAGCAACAACTGTTCCTTCTGGCAATTGCCCCCTTATACGGTTTTTACCAGTTGTTGTCTCTTTATTCGTTTTCCAAAAAAAGTCATAACTACTTTGTGAAAGCAAATTGCTTTTATTCTCATAAAATAATTTAAGAGTTTGGCTTGCTGCTTTTGGTGTAGTCCAATTCTGAAACATATTTTCCCACTTAGCCTGCATTTGTTCTTCGTTATAAGTGATTTGTATATCATTTATGCCACTTTTTTTAATGTATTCTTCAACCGTTTTAGGTGTTCCTATTAGCCGTATTAAAACATCACAAGCAGTATTGTCGCTATGAGAAACGGAATATTGAATTAGTCTTTCAATAGTAAAAGTTCCACCATTAGGGTTTTCGTCTCTAAGAGGGCTCCAAAAATCTTCCGGTAAAAGTTCATCTTTGCTAATCTCAATTTTTTGGTCTAAGGAAAGTTTTCCTTTGTCAATTTCCGATAATACAGCTAATGCTATGTGGAACTTAAATACGCTTTGCATAGGAAATCGCTTGTCTCCGTTTAGCGAAAGTGTGTCTTTTCCATTGTTACCAATTATTGAAACTCCAACTACTGCGTTTTTGTCGGATAATATTTGCTCAATTTTATTTCGCAGTAAGTCTGTCTTGTAGGAGGGAGTTTTACAACTTGTAACGAATAATAATAGTAAAACTGTCAATTGAAAAAGTCTATTCATTTTTGTTCTTTTGTTTACTTACGTTCTGTCTTTAAAATTGCCACTAACGAAAAATGGTAGCCGTAGTTGCCGGATTTACAGCACTTTCGTATCAATTTAGCACTTCGGTTCGTTAAAAGCACCAAAGTATCAAGTTGGCACGAAAGCCGGCAATTATCGGCTACCATATGTTAGTGGCATTTATCATTTCATTATATTCATTTGCTTTAACGCATTTTTTGTTACATTAATTCTCGATGAAATAAAATCATCAACATTCAATCCGTCTGTCGGAATTACATTTGTTGCAAAAAAATAAACATTAGATTTTGTTTCAACATAACCAACAAACCAACCATTATATTTTTCTTCTATCGAACTTAATCCAGTCTTACCGCTTAAAATGTAATTTTCAGTTCGCTCAATTTCCATAATATTTTTGACAATCTTTATTGTCCTATCAGAAATTGGAAATTTTGAAAAATAGAATTTCCTTAAAAAGTCGATTTGTTGTTTTTGAGATATTTTTGAATTTCCTTCAAGCCAAAAATTGTCAATCGTTAAACTGTCAAAAATCATATTTTTATACTCAAATTTTTCTAAATATTCTTTCATTTTAATTGTTCCGATTTTCCTTGCAATTTCCTGATAGCAAGGAACACAGGAAATTCTAAAAGCATCTTTAAATGATAAATCTTTTTCCCAAATATCCATTTTTCTCTGCTCGCCATTCCATTTTAAAATAGTTGTATCATTTTCAATAATGCCTAATTCAACAGCAATTATAGAATTTGGAATTTTGAATGTTGATGCAGGTAATTTTCCGTTTTTAGCCCAATCAAAGTCATTTGAGTAAAAAGTATTCTTGTCGTTATCATAAATTAGAATTGAACCATTTACTTGAAAACTATCTAAAATTTTGTCAAAATCAGAAATTTCTGTTTCAATTATGTTTTTATTCGTTGTTGTGTTACAGCAAACAAATAAAAATATCATTGAAATAAAAACTACAAATAAAATATTTTTCATTTATTGTCTAATTATCGTTTGTTTTTGTTGCCACTAACGGTTAGTATATGAAAAGTAGGCGATTTCGAAGTGCCAAATTTTCGGTTAAGCACAAAGTATAATACGAGCCAAAAGCCTTGAATTTACTGCTGTTTCGCCTATTTTTTATATACATTGTTAGCGGGTCGTTGTTTTTGTTTATCAGTCATTTATGTGTTTTTCTATTCCATCAATTATTGATTTCCAATCATCAACGTGTAATTCGTGTCCTGTACCTTCAAGGGTGATTAGATTTGAACCTTTTATTTTTTCTAGTAATAAACCTGCATTCTTATAATGCCAAATTTTGTCGTCTGTTCCGTGGATAATTAAGGTGGGTTGTTTGATTTCGTTTAATCTGTTCCAATATTCTTCACCACCTTGCAATGCAGCGTGATTGAACATACTTATATAATTGTTGGCTCTATTGAACTCAGCTCTTATCAGTTTTTCACTTCTTTGTTTGTCAAATTGTTTCTTGCCACTCATTAATTCTGCACCCTGAATTAAATAGTTTACCACACTGTCTTCATTTGTCCAATTGACTGTACCTGCTTTACTATGGAAATCTAAAATACTCGTGTCCATTTCAGGTATAGTTGGGTCTGAGTCTCCCCAAGGGCCTGATGACATAAGAGTTAAGGAGTTAACTCTGTCGGCAAACTTTATTGATGCTATTTGAGAAATTAGTCCGCCCAAAGAAATCCCCACAAAATGTGCTTTGTCAATCTTGTAGCCATCCAATATTGAAATAGCGTCATTAGTTAAGTCAACAATATCGTATGGAGTAGAACCTGGTTCATAATTAGTGGATTTTCCTACATCTCTGTTGTCGTAACGAATAACAAAAAATCCTTTTTCAGATAATTGTTGGCAAAATTCAGTGTCCCAATACAGCATTGATGCGGTTGCACCTGCTACCAAAAGGATTGCTGGATTTTTCTTATTTCCAAAACTTTCCGTACAGAGTTCAATGCCGTTTGTTTTAATTATTTTCTCTTTCATTTCTGTTTTCCTTTGTTTGCAACTGATTATTATCAGTCCTAAAATTAATATCCAAAGTAGTTTTTTTTTCATTTATCAATGTTTAACTGTTATGCTGGTATCTTTCACAATGCCCGCTAACGTTTAATTTACGCACCAAATATACAACATTCGTAAATGCAAAATTTAAAACATTCGTAAACCCGTTTTTAAATATATCCCTTTCTTTATATAAACAAATCATTATAAGCCAATTAATTTGATTATACTATTTTGTATTTGCGAATATTGCATTATCTTTGTTTCACTATTAAACTTGTAAAATATGGAAATTGACAACTTAATCACACTTTTTGAGCAAAAATTAATGATTCAGAGGTATAGCACTAGTTCTATTAAAAATTACAGCAGCTCGGTAAATAGTTTTTTGCAAGTCGCAGCGAAAAAGTTTGAGCATCCCAACCAATTAAGTGAACAAGAGATAGAAAAATATATATTATGGAAAATAGAAAAACACAAGATAAGTAGTTCCTACCAACGGATGATTGTGGCATCTATCGATAAGTTCTATAATTTAGTAATGAACCAGAATTTGCAGATAAATCATTTGTATCCCTCACGGAAAAAAGATAGTTTGCCAAAATACATAACTAAGGCTGAAGTAAAAAAAATGCTGGCATCCATCACAAATATAAAGCATAAGTGTATCATAAAATTACTGTATGGGTGTGGATTGCGACTAAGTGAGTTATTAAATTTAAAATTATCTGATATCGATTCAGAACTGATGCTAGTACACGTCAAGGATACCAAAGGAAATAAAGACCGAGTGGTAATGCTATCCACAACATTACTTGACGATCTGAGAAAATACTATAAAGACCATTATCCTAAATATTATCTTTTCGAGGGACAAAGTGGTGGGAAATATTCTTCTAAAAGTGTTCAAAATATTGTCAAAATAGCTGCAACGAAAGGAGGTATTTCAAAGCCGGTTACACCACATATCCTAAGGCATAGCTTTGCAACACACTTGCTCGAGAACGGAACAGATATAAGATATATTCAAAAGCTACTGGGGCATAATTCTGTGAAAACAACGGAGATTTATACCCATGTCACCGATGTTGCTAAATCTAAAATAAAAAGTCCGTTAGACTTTATATAACTTAATCAATGGCTATATCAGCTTTAGCATATATTTCTTACTTATTGGGTATTACGGTTCGATTTGTGCCACTGATTTCGGTCTATCTGTGCCACCCTTTTCGTTTCAAATGATGCCACTCACTTTTCTCTCTTTAGGTCTTCTGAAAGATCACTTGCAAAGTTAATAATATTATCTGTTAATGTTTAGTTTCCCTTTTCTTAGTGATTCTCCTTCTAGTTTTATTCTATGCGATGAGTTGACTATTCTGTCTAAAATAGCATCTGCAATTGTTTGTTCACCGATTAGTTCATACCATGCTGATACTGGTATTTGGGATGACATAATCGTTGAAGCATGGTTGTGTCGTTCATCTATCACATCTAATAATATCTCTCTGGATTGATTATCAAAAGCATGTAGGCCAAAGTCATCAAGTATAAGCACATCCACCTTCCTGATCTTTGACAACTCTTTTAAATATGTTCCATCAACTTTGCTTAGCTTTAATCTTCCAGTGAGCTTCGCTGTATTGGTGTATAATACTCTATTCTCCATTAAGCAGGCTTGATATCCCAATGCCTGAGCAAGATAACTCTTTCCGGTTCCACTAGCTCCAGTGATGATAATGTTCTCCTTTCGTTTAATAAAATCTAAGGTAGATATTCGTCAGCAGTCATTTTCTCTATGCCATTGTCTTGGATATGTTGCTGATGCAATGATGCCATAGCGCCGAACCTCATTAATTTTAATCTTTCTATAGTTTGATTATTGTTCATTTTAATTATAGTTTTTATTGATTAGTATGTTTAATTATAGCTTGCTGCACCTCTTATATTGTCATGCAAAGGTATGTGTGAGTCCATTCTATCTGACTCAATATTGTCTGATAATGCTTTGTCCATATTGTTTTCAAGTATATTCTTTATTCGACTATAGGATACCATATCAGCAGTTAAAGCTATCCTGCAAGCAGTATTCAATCTATCAGAACCATAGGCCTTATGAAGTTGTAAAAGACCGATTACACGCTTATAGCCTATCTCCGGATAATCCATAGAGGTAAGTATTTGTTCTACACACTTAACAACATTCTGTCCATGAGCTGCTGCCTTATTTTTAAAGTGGTCAGGATTCCAGTCCATATATGCTTTATGTGTGCTACTTAAATGATCTGAGTTTGTGTTGTAACTACCACAGGTATGATTACGCTTGTGTAATGCAATACGATCATGGTTATAATAGACTTCTACATGGTTTTGTGTATAATGTATCTGAGTCTGCTTGCCTATATATCTATATGGTACGCTATAATAGCTCTTATCAGGTGAGAAGAAGACATATCCCATCTTTTGAACTTTCGCTCTTTTATACTCCTTTATGTGATATCGCCCACTAGGTAGGGGCTTTAAATGTTCACGCTCAATTGTTTGATAAAGTTCTGTCCTACTTGCGTTTTTACGTTTAAAAAGAAGATTGTTGTATGTTTTAAGAAGTTGCCATATCTCTTTATTAAGTTCCTCTAATGAAAAAAATGTCATTTCCCTAAGTGGATAATATATTCTTTGATATGTCAAGTGTACAGCATTTTCTACTAATGCTTTATCTTGTGGTGCATAGGTACGGGTAGGATTAATCACGCAGTTGTAGTGTCGGGCTAACTCTTTGAAGCTTCGATTAATTTGAGGCTCATATTTGCTGGCTCTACTAACGGCTGACTTTAAATTATCTGACACGATAGCTTTAGGAACACCTCCATAAAAATGTAAAGCATTTTGACAGCAGTTTATAAAATCCTCTCGGTTTTGACTGTGACAAGCTTCAACATAAGTGTATTGACTATTAGGTAAGATAGCTACAAAAACTTCAACAGGGACTATCTGACCAGTAGTCCTATCGACTATTTCCAGTTTCTTTCCTGCAAAATCAACAAACATCTCATGACCAGCTATATGGTCAAGCTTCAATGAACCCTTTGTTTTGGCATATTTGCGATTATAGTGCTCTAAAAACTGAGTATAGCTATAAGGATTGCTTGCACTATTGGCATATTCATTATAATGAAATTGATAAGTGAAGCCAGCGTGATTACGAGACTTATTAGTACCCTCAAGATACTCTGCATTAACTCATTGTGACGAACACTATCAATAGTACTTTTATCAGGAAAAAGTTCCATCAATCTAGATTCATCAAAACACAAAGCCTCAGAAACACTATGTCCACTTGCTTTGAGTTGATTGACATAACTATTAACCGTGTTACGTGATACTCCAAGAGTGGAGCCAACTTTACGATTGCTAAAACCGTCATTTAATAAACTTAAAATTTGTCTGATATCCATAGGATCAAGTTTGTTTGCCATATCTATCCTTCTTTTAATTAGAAGGGTAAGATAGCTTGATCTTTCAGAGTGGCACAAATCAAACCGTAAAAAGTGGCATCATTTGAAACGAAAAGGGTGGCACAGATAGACCGAAATAACCAGTTTGGTGTCTTTTGAACAAAAATTGTATTGAGGTAATATCCCGTTACAAATTATATGATAAGACCTGAATTGATTACGTATTTATTCTTCATCATACTGTTTTTTTGTCAGTTCAAGTGCTCAACTCTTTTCCTTTTATAATGACTGCTAACGGTTTCGGGCTTTGCGTTCGGGCGGGTTTCGGAGCACAAAGTTTCAATTTATTACTAATGTTCTTTAGAAGCACAAAGCTCCAAGTTTGCACAACAGCCCGCCTGACGCAAAACCCGTGTTAGTGGCAGTTTTTCTATTTTTCAGTTGTTGTGTAAAAGTCATAAGTTGCTTTTGCAATGTCTGCTATAATTTTTTCATTTGTGTCAAAATCTTCTTTTGATTCACTTACAAATACACTTATGATAAAGTATTCGCCATTAGGTAAAAAAACGATACCAATATTGTTAACTGCGGCAGTAATTCCTGTTTCTTTGTTTGTCCCTGACCAACCTGTCTTGTGAGCAACAACTGTTCCTTCTGGCAATTGCCCCCTTATACGGTTTTTACCAGTTGTTGTCTCTTTATTCGTTTTCCAAAAAAAGTCATAACTACTTTGTGAAAGCAAATTGCTTTTATTCTCATAAAATAATTTAAGAGTTTGGCTTGCTGCTTTTGGTGTAGTCCAATTCTGAAACATATTTTCCCACTTAGCCTGCATTTGTTCTTCGTTATAAGTGATTTGTATATCATTTATGCCACTTTTTTTAATGTATTCTTCAACCGTTTTAGGTGTTCCTATTAGCCGTATTAAAACATCACAAGCAGTATTGTCGCTATGAGAAACGGAATATTGAATTAGTCTTTCAATAGTAAAAGTTCCACCATTAGGGTTTTCGTCTCTAAGAGGGCTCCAAAAATCTTCCGGTAAAAGTTCATCTTTGCTAATCTCAATTTTTTGGTCTAAGGAAAGTTTTCCTTTGTCAATTTCCGATAATACAGCTAATGCTATGTGGAACTTAAATACGCTTTGCATAGGAAATCGCTTGTCTCCGTTTAGCGAAAGTGTGTCTTTTCCATTGTTACCAATTATTGAAACTCCAACTACTGCGTTTTTGTCGGATAATATTTGCTCAATTTTATTTCGCAGTAAGTCTGTCTTGTAGGAGGGAGTTTTACAACTTGTAACGAATAATAATAGTAAAACTGTCAATTGAAAAAGTCTATTCATTTTTGTTCTTTTGTTTACTTACGTTCTGTCTTTAAAATTGCCACTAACGAAAAATGGTAGCCGTAGTTGCCGGATTTACAGCACTTTCGTATCAATTTAGCACTTCGGTTCGTTAAAAGCACCAAAGTATCAAGTTGGCACGAAAGCCGGCAATTATCGGCTACCATATGTGTGTGCCCTGCATATGCAGGACACACCCCGAAAGCTTTTCAAATAGTTCAAAAATACAAATTTAGTTTTACGAACCAAGTTTTCGGGGTGTTATTTTTCCAGAGGGTGCAAGTCCCTTACGAGCGGATTGAAACCCCGAATCGTTAGCAAGCTGCAAGGTGGTTTATCGTGAGGTATGCACTGAAGGAAGCAGAACTGCAAAAGTCTGTACCGACGAACAGAAAGTACATAAGAGGCATAACAATAAGGATGAGTATCCACAGCAATACGAAGTCCAAAACAGTGTTCTGAACATGCTATTAAATCAGATTATTGTTATGTAGATGTACCGGCGATAGACGGAAGGAAAAAGCATTTACCAGGGGAGGTCTTGGCGATTACGAGTTAATCAATCCAAGAAGTCAGCAGAGGTCATAGTACTTGAGGGCAAACGAGGTGCGAATAGATACCGCATAGGTCTCACAAACAAGGAAGGACTGAACGTAAAGAGGTTTTCAATAGGTAACGGAACACATAGTAGCCCTACTTAACGAAAACAGGTTAAAAACAACTAAAATGATAACAAGAGTAGTACATCCGTTTAATCTTCAAAGAGCATTGGAACACGTGATTGCCAATAAAGGTAGTGCGGGTGTTGATGGTGTTTCTATAAGAGAGCTCCGCAAGGTGTTTTCTGAAAAGAAACTACAACTGATTGAAGCAATCAAACAAGGCAACTATCAAGTACAACCCATTTTAGGTATTGAAATTCCGAAAGGAAATGGGAAAACTCGATTATTGGGTGTTCCCACCACTACAGAACGTGTGTTGCAACAAGCCTTAGCACAAACTATTGCACCACTTTTTGAGCCCGAATTTAGTAATTACAGCTATGGATTTAGACCTCACAAGAATGCCCGACAAGCCGTTGGACAATCTCGGGATTACATCCATTCAGGATTAAACCACATTGTGGATATTGACCTGAAAAACTTCTTTGATGAAGTTGACCACTGTTTATTACTGAATTTAATCTATCAAAAAGTGAAATGCAAAGCTACCATGCAACTCATACGCAAATGGCTCAGAGCACCTATTAAAATCAACGGAAAGCTACGAAAGAGAAGAAAAGGCGTTCCGCAAGGAAGCCCTTTAAGTCCATTATTGTCGAACATTTTACTACATCAACTGGATAAGGAAATGACTCGAAGAGGACACAAATTTGTACGTTATGCGGATGATTTTAGTATTTATTGCAAAAGCCACAATCAAGCCAAGGCAACAAGAGTGGTAATTGAAAAGTTTTTGAAAAACAAACTCAAATTAACTATAAATGAAGAAAAGAGTGGTATCAGAAAACCAATCCACTTCACAATTTTGGGTTTCGGATTCGTACCTACGTACGAGAAAGGAAGTAAAAATCAATACCAACTTATTGTATCGGAAAAAGCATGGAAGAAACTAAAAGAACGACTTAAAACAATCACCCGAAAAACCACACCAGCCACATTTGAAGAGCGTATTGCCAAGATAAAAGAAGTGCAACGCGGATGGTTGAACTATTTCCAAGGCACGAGTATTTTGGGCAAATTACGAGATTTAGATGGTTGGCTTCGCAACCGACTGCGCTATTGCATTTGGCATCATTGGAAAAAACCCGAAAGGAAAAGGAAAAACCTGATTCGATTAGGTGTAGACCAAGACCATGCCTACGCTTGGAGCAGAACACGGAAAGGCGGTTGGGCAATAGCACAAAGTCCTATTCTAGGCACTACCATTACTTTACAACGCTTGAAGAAAAGAGGATATGTTTCCTTAACTGAATTACATTTACAACTTAACCCATCTCTTTGCGAACCGCCGAGTACGTGACCCGTACGCTCGGTGGTGTGAGAGGCGCACTCCGTCAGTTACTGGCGGAGCCGTCTACTCGATTATGCGGTCGGTTTTCATTTTCTCTTCTTTCTCGTTAATTTGTCAAGCAAAGTTACTAAATTTGCAGTCAAGCAATTTCAATTTTTGAATTATGTATTTCAGCAGACCTTGGACTTCTATCTAAGTGATAGGCAGTCCTGAAAATTCCAATCTCTTTTAGGTCAAGACAATTAGTCTATGGGTTTCGTGTACCGACTTTTTTGTAAAGGCGTTACGTTGTCATAGTTGCTCTGTCGGGTAATACTGTCTATTCACTTCTCCACGATTTGAATTCAAGTATTCACCTGTAAGAAGTTACTAAACCTGTTGGCGGAATTAATTTAGTGCATACTTAATTCTGCCAATGGGCTTGTCGTTAATGAAGTTTACGTATTGCAGAATGGTAAGTGCACTAATTTTGCCAATGATTCTGGCAAACAAACCATTCGTTATTTTCGCGTTCCTGATGACCAAGAACTGGTCTGTAAGTTGTGAGAATATTGTCTCAATCCTCTTTCTTGCCTTTGCAAACGGAATGAATGTCGGTTTCCAATCCTTTTGGTTGAGCCGATACGGACACTCCAGTCTTATGTGTGCGGTTTCGAACAAGTCAAGCTGTACGTCAGCTCCAATATACCCTTTGTCACCATAGATGCTACAGTCGTGATAAGTATGTTTTACATCCTTCATATAATGGAGGTCAGCCACACTTGCCTTTGACAGATCATAGGAATGGATAACTCCACTTAACCCACAGAGAGCGTGTAACTTATAACCAAAATAATACGTGTTCTGCGAAGCACAGAAGCCGAAGTCGGGAGCTTGCGAGAAATTGCCGGCACGCCCCATCTTGCAACGTTTTCCTCTTGCAACCCTACAGACCTCTATCGGCTTGGAGTCAACAAAGAATTGTTCCTCTCCGCCATCCATTTCCATGGCAATCCGCTTGCGCAGTTCCTCACACAGGCCTGACGTTTTCTTCCTGCGGTCATTGAACTGTCTCCTTGATATGAGATTGGGAATGCTGTCCTTGTATTCTTGCAATTTATAGTCGAACAACCACTTCTCACTATCAATGCTCTCGGTCTCTGCCGTCAGGGATAGCGCCACCACTTCCAAATCCGAAAACTTGGGAACAGGACCACGACGTGGAACATTACCCGAATCATTGACGAGATTTTCAGAGAATTGCTTGCATATCTCAAGTATTTTGACGAATTTTGCATAAAGGTTGTACATACGATGGTTTGAACTTAATGTTTTAATCACCACTAAGTTACTAAAAATCAGCGACATGTACAACTTTTTACTCATATTTATCAACTTAAATTAATTCCGCCAACGGGTTTACTAATGACAAAAAAGAAATTGCCCGTTCGTTTTACGGGTCAGCACTTTACTA
>OKRY01002428.1_pt1 | contig 14577 bp, 10 predicted proteins | sample 1601121 | NCBI WGS metagenome assembly OKRY01 (sample SAMEA3541546, study PRJEB24748) | human gut metagenome | biome: human gut; feature: human-associated habitat; material: faeces | place: China | collected 2012
CATCTGTTCATTGCTCTGAATGGTGGCTACGTTTTCTTCGTGCTGATATTTCTGCTGGTCGAGCTGTGCCTGCATCTGAGCCATCTGCTGCAGCTTGTCCATCTGACGCTGGTGGCGGTTGGCTTCCAACTGGTCATCGTCCATTTTTTCCTGGCGGTTGCGCTCATAGGCAAGGCGGTCGTCTTCCAGTTTCTCGTTGCGTGCCAGGAGATGGTCTTCCTTATCCAGTTCGCGTTGACGCATCATCTGCTGGAAGTCGTAATCATCCTCCTTCGCCTTTCGGTTGAAGTCTCGGTTGTATTCCTTTTCTTCCTGCATCCACTGGCGTTCACGCTCTTCGTCTTCGATGCCCCAGTTACGGCGGCGTTCCAGATCTTCACGTTCCCAGTCGTGGTTGGTGCGGGAATCATCGAGTGCCCATTCTGCTTTAAGACGGGCTGTGTCGATGTTCTGCTGGCTCTGGATGCGCATGATTTCCGTGATTTCCTCACGAGGAATCTTCTTGTGGGCAAGCTCATCTTCGAGCACTTCCATTTCCTCCTGCTTGACAAGACGGTTCTTGCGGAGGTCTTCCAGGGCTTCGAACTCCTCTTCCTGGGTCTTAGCCTGGCGGATGCGCTTCTGACTTTCGAGCATCTGGACGAATTCCTCCAACTCATCATCGTGGAGCAACTGGTCTTTGTTGATACCCTGGAGGGCATGGCGCAAATCCTCGGCATTTTGTGCTGAAGAAATCTGCTGGGAGTTGGCCTCAACTTCCATTCGGTTTCGGAATTCTCCGGTGCGGTGCATGAAGTCGAGTTCCTTCTCTGTATTATAGAGCTGGCGTTCTACCTGACGGAAACGCTCAAAGTCCTGGTTACTGTCGGTGATATTCAGAACCTGGGTGCATTCTATGCCGAATACCTGCTGGTTGATGGTCTGGCGGATCTTCTCTTTCAGTACATTTACAGTTTCGGCAGTCAGTCCGGCAGACTCGTAGTTCTGGTTGCGAAGTTCCTGGCGCAACAGGGTTTCTACGGTACCATTGAGTAACTGCTGTAATTCTCTAGTTGTTATGCTGTTGCGGTCGGTAAGATAATTGGTAGCGAAGGTATGAATATCGCTGATGCTCATCTGGAGAGATACTCCAATCTGTACATCATGGATGCCCATCGGAATGGTGTATGGCTGAAAGGCAAGTTCGCCATTCTCGTTCATCGCTCCACCGAAAGTGAGGGTGATGAAACGGTTGCTGACGATATAGACCGACAGGATAGGAGCCTGGGTGATGCGGGCTAAGATGCGGGCATAATCCAGTTGGCGCTTCTTGGTTTTTTCTTTCTGTTCACCTTTCTTTTCGCCGAAGATGATGCGACCGAGCCAGTTGAAGCCACGGTCTACTTCTCCTACGATACCGAGCTGGCGGAAGGTAGGCTCAGCCTGGCGCTTGCGGTCTCGTTCACGCTTTTCGGCTTCAGCCATATCTTTCTCAGCCTTTTCTACCGCATTCTTGATAGCAGCCTGCTCTTCTTCTACAGACTTATAAAAGAGGTATGCACCTGCTGAGAGGGTTGAAACCAGCTCACCATTGGCAAAAATGATGGCGGTGCAACCTTCCTGAACGATGATACCTTTCAGTTTTTCTATTTCGTCGAGTTCTCGTTCGCTCCAGAGAACTGCCAGTCTTTTTTCCGGACATCCACCGTGACCATTTCATCCGGCAACACCCTTATCCAAGAAGTCCGATCCCCCGAAATCAAATAAAACAAATCACCACACTCCTTTTCCGGTAGTAAAATCACCGTTTCTTTCATTCCTTTCTCCGGGGCAAAACAAGCTCGCCCTCTTCCCCGGATACTGTTATAAACACAAACATTTTGATCCGCACCTTTAACAACCACTTTTCCCGGTCCTGCCCATAATTCAGAAAAACATAATAGGCTACACACGATAAATAATAAACGATACTTCATAATCTATTCCATTTTAATGAATATACAATTCGGGGGATTTGTTCTCCCTTCACAAATCCCCCGAATTTTATTTATTTTTTCAACTCTTTTTCTAACATTTCTTTCAGCTCCGGTGACGAAGGTCGAGGAGCATCGACCGACACGACTCGCCCTTGTTTATCAAATACCATAAACCGGGGAATTCCCTTTATCTTGTAATCCTGGGCAATCTTACTCCATCCGGATGCATGTACCTGAACTCCTCCCAGCTCTTCCTTTTTAATGAAATCCAACCATTTCTGTTTATCTTTCGCTTCATCCACGGAAACACCCAAGAATACCACGTCCGTCCCGTGCATTTCCTGTTCCAGCTTCTTCAAATGAGGGATTTCTCCCCGACAAGGACCACACCAAGTAGCCCAAATATCTATATATACATACTTTCCCTTAAAATCAGAAAGAGAAACTTTTTTACCAGACAAATCCGTACAGTTAAAATTTGGAGAAAGAGCTCCTACCGACAATTTGCGCCAACGATTGCACAATGTCTCAAAATTCTTCACCAATAGCGGTGATTTTACATACCGATCGAACACAGCACAATAAGCATCAGCAGAATCAAGTCCATATCTCTCTACATAAGCATATACATTCTTATTTATTAAGAACTCTGCAATACTAGGCTCCTTCACTTCCGATTCCACATATCGGACTACCGCATCCAAAGACTTTGATTCCGGGTATTGTTTTCTTGCCACTCTGCTTACCGCCTCAACCAAAAATGAACGGAATTCGTCATATCGCAACAAAGAAGCATCCATAACTATCAACTCCTGTAACTTACTCCAATATTCTAAAGAAGCTTCATAAGTAGAATCCTTAGCTATACGCATATGGAAATAAGGATAAGAAGGCAATGTAGCACAAGTAAAATATTTCAAACGTATTTTCTCCATTTCATTAATTTCCTCTGATAATCCGGCATGATCCAACTCTTGCAGATTTACATTCAAAATACTATCCATTTTCAAAAAGAACGCTTTTTCTCCTAATGCCATATCATCAATTTCTGCTGCTTTCAAACGTCCGTTATTCAAATAGATATTTACTTGTGAACCTGTGCCTGTAATGGCTACACGTTCTCCAAATTTTTTATTTTCAAAAGAAATTTGTATATCTGTATCAGGTGTAAGCAACAAAGTACGACTTATATAATGATAACCTAATGCCACATAAACAGGCTCCGTAACATCGACTACCAATTCTCCCTTTCCTGAAGCATCTATTGAAATAGGAAGTTCTCTCCCGTCAGGAAAATAAAGCATTGCTGAATGATCTTCTATTTTACCACTTATAGACAAAGAAATCTTTGCCGCATAACTATAAAAAGGGAATAACAAACAGACAAAAAGAAAGACTCTCATTTTTTTCTTAAACCACTCCATAAATATTTTTTTATATTAAACATTAAAAATTAAGTGCGAAATTAACAAATAATTTGCAAACCGCCTTAATTTATATTACATAAACTAATGTTTAAGTAGCATTTTAACATAAAAAAAGCGATGGAATTCATACAGAGTTCATCCACGTTCCAATACCCCATATATTCTCCACAAAGAAGTTAAAAGAATTATAGTCACCACCAATACACACCTGCTTAAAGCAAGCGGGCTTATATTGTAATTAGAAAAAAGGAACAGTATAATCCAACAAAGAAGTTAAAAATTAACGGAGAAAATGCCAAACCGTTTGCCCATTCCAAAGACTATCTGTATTTTTGGCAGAAATATTCTGATTAAATGAATGAGAATGTCCTTGCCAAATTGAAAGTACTAGCAGAATCTGCCAAATATGATGTTTCCTGCTCCAGTAGTGGGACTGTGCGCCGTAACCAATCAGGCACATTGGGAAACACCGTAGGCGGCTGGGGAATATGCCACAGCTTCGCCGAGGACGGTCGTTGCATATCCTTGCTGAAAATTATGCTGACCAATTATTGCATATATGACTGTGCCTATTGTATCAATAGAAGAAGCAATGACATTCCCCGTGCCACACTTTCGGTAAGCGAACTGGTAGACCTCACCATCGAATTCTACCGGCGCAACTATATAGAAGGGCTTTTCCTCAGCTCCGGCGTTGTACGCAATCCGGATTACACCATGGAAAGGTTGGTACGTGTTGCCAAAGACCTGCGGTTAGTACACAAATTCAACGGATATATTCACCTGAAAAGCATCCCCGGAGCCAGTCGCGAACTAGTTAATGAAGCCGGACTCTACGCTGACCGCCTCAGTGTAAACATAGAAATTCCCAAAGAAGAGAATCTGAAATTACTGGCTCCCGAAAAAGATCACAAAAGTGTGTACCAGCCCATGCGCTATATCCAGCAGGGAGTACTTACCAATAAGGAAGACCGGAAAAAATTCCGCCATGTTCCACGCTTCGTTCCTGCCGGACAAAGCACCCAGATGATTGTCGGTGCCACAACCGAATCAGACAAAGACATCCTTTATCTTTCTTCTTCACTCTACCAACACCCCACCATGAGGCGCGTTTACTACTCAGGATATATATCCGTAAATACATACGACAAACGGCTTCCGGCACTGAAACAGCCGCCATTGGTACGGGAGAACCGTTTGTATCAGGCCGACTGGCTGTTACGTTTCTATCAATTTAAAGTAGAAGAAATAGTAGATGACTCCTATCCCGACCTGGATTTGGAAATCGATCCCAAACTAGGTTGGGCATTACGGCATCCCGAACTATTTCCGATAGATATAAATCAGGCAGATTACGAAATGATTCTCAGAGTACCGGGCATCGGAATCAAATCGGCAAGACAAATCATCGCATCACGCCGCTTCTCCAAACTGGGATTCTATGAACTGAAAAAAATAGGTGTAGTGATGAAAAAAGCGCAATACTTCATAACCTGCAACGAACTCCCCACCCGAACTGTTAATGAACTGACCCCGACAGGAGTACGCAGACTGTTAGTACCCAAACCCAAAAAGAAAGTGGACGAACGCCAATTAATACTAAACTTCACTGATAACGAATGATTCTGTTTATCTATGACCATACGTTTGAAGGCTTGCTGACTTGCATTTTCGATGCCTACTTCCGCAAAACCTTTCCAGACTCGCTCTTGATGGAAGGCGAGCCGCTACCCTTATTTTATGATGGAGCCATACACATAGCCACTGATGAAGAGAAAGCCGGACGAGTGTGGCGCGGATTACAGAAAAAAATCTCCAAGCATGCCCTGTTATGCCTGACCTGCTGCTGGTTATCAGAATTACCAAAGGTGGACGAAATGCTTTTCCGCTATATCCGGAAGGCCATAAACTCTCCTCATTCCATCGAAACCAACTTTGCCGATCCTGATGTGCTGGAGCTTGCGAAAATCTATAAAAGAGTAGATGGAGAACGAGTACACCTCATGCAGTTCGTCCGTTTCCAAAAAGCTGCGGACGGAACTTTCTTTGCAGCCGTAGAGCCTCAATTCAACGCACTGCCACTGGCTGTGGATCATTTCAAAGACCGGTTTGCCGACCAGCGTTGGCTCATTTATGATGTGAAGCGACAATATGGATATTACTATAATCTGACGGAGATGGAAGAAGTAACATTTGAAGACCCCCGCCAAGCACATCTGGTCACAGGAATGCTAAATGAAACATTGATGGACAATGATGAGAAATTGTTTCAGAAACTTTGGAAAACATATTTCAAGTCCATTTGCATCAAAGAACGTTGGAATCTCAGAAAACACCGGCAAGATATGCCTGTCAGATATTGGAAATATCTGACGGAGAAACAATAAACAGTTCTTCCGGATATCCCACATCTACCAAAAACAAGGCATGTCCCGGAACAGAACTCCCGGCACTACAACGATCTTTATCCTCTATCACTTTCCTGAACTCATCCACAGTCATTTTACCACGTCCCACTTCTACCAACGTACCTACCACAGCCCTTACCATATTCCGTAAAAAACGGTCAGCTTTAATAGTAAATACCCATTCTGTCCCGCTCACCTGCGTCCATTCAGCATGCATAATCCGGCAATTATTCGTCTTCACATCAGTATGCAATTTACTGAAACTGGTAAAATCAGTATAATCAAACAATACACGGGCAGCCTCATTCATTTTCTCAAAATCCAATGAATTAAAAAGCCTCCAGGCATAGTGACGGTTAAACGGATCTTTCCGGGTAGTCACATAATACTTATAAGTACGATAAGTCGCGTCAAAACGGGCATGCGCATCATCCTTCACCCGCTTTACAGCGTAAACCGCTATATCGGGAGGAAGCAAGCGATTCAATTTCTCCGTTATCTGAACACAATCCAACTCCCGGTCATAATCAAAATGCGCGATCATGAGACGCGCATGCACACCGGCATCAGTACGTCCCGCTCCCACTACCTCTATTTCTTGACGGAGAAAAGTAGAAAGAGCACGCATTAATGTTTCCTGTACACTGTCACCATTGGGCTGAATCTGCCAACCGTGATAATTCGTTCCATCATAAGCCAAATATATGAAATACCGCATCGTAAAGCCTCCGACCAAGTGAAAATTCAATAAATCAGCGGGCTGTTATATGAAAACATCCCTGTTTCAACTCATATTTAATATAGCATTTGTCCGATTTCCGAAGATCACGGAGTACCTCGGCCAATACCAACTTCAGCGTATCCGGACTAACATCCTGCATAGGACGTCCATCCGGGTCTTCCACTTTACAAAACCGACGGTAACTGACATCGAAAGTTGTCCCAAAAGCATGAGCTGAATTGGCAGAAGCATTTCCATTGCGACGACGAAGACGTTTCACATCATCTGCCGTACGAAGTACAGAAGTAACAATGATTTGATTAGGATTCAATCCTTTGCAACTCAATGAATCCAAAAAATTGGCTCCTATTGTATCCAATAACGCACTAGCCTGCGGAATCAGAAAAGGAATGGAGTGAGTCAGCGAATCCATGGCATAACGCTCACAGGGTTTTATCTGAACCAATTTGCCACCCAGCCCCTCTGCTTCCGAACGAGAAGCCAACGGACGAATTCCTATTTTCTTCGCCACACTGAGATGAGTATCATTCAAATCACCGAAACTACGTTTATAGCTAATTACACCTTTTATATTATGAGGCTCGTTCATCTTCATGGACATATCTTTTTCCTTGCAACCGGAAGAAACTGTCAAGGAAAACAAAAGTGACAATAGCGTGCAACATGCACCTTTCATACAATTCATAATCTAACTATCTTTTCAAATTCCTCGCAAAGATAGATTAAAATCCTTTTTCTGAAAAAGCTTATGCAAATAAATTGCCCGGAAAATAAGAACAATGAAAACCTTTCATTAAATTTGCACCCTATAAACAAGTACATAAAGTACCTAAACTAGTTAAATGATAGAAAAACATATAGTTTTAGAGGATATTGATCCTGTGATATTTTATGGCGTAAACAACGTCAATATGAAAATGATACAAGCTTTGTATCCCAAATTAAAAATTGTGGCACGTGGAAATGTCATCAAAGTATTGGGAGACGAAGAGGAAATGTGTGCTTTTGAAGAGAATATATTGGCATTGGAAAAGCATTGCGCCCAGTATAACTCACTGAAAGAAGAAGTGATTTTAGACATAGTGAAAGGTCGTTCACCCCAAATAGAGAATACAGGGGATACTATTGTATTCAGTGTAACAGGAAAACCGATCGTTCCCCGTAGTGAGAACCAGTTGAAGCTGGTACAAGAATACGAAAAGAACGATATGCTGTTCGCTATCGGTCCCGCAGGTTCAGGAAAGACATACACTGCTATCGCCCTTGCTGTCCGTTCCCTGAAAAACAAAGAAATCAAAAAAATTATTTTGAGCCGTCCGGCTGTGGAGGCAGGAGAAAAACTCGGATTTTTACCCGGTGATATGAAAGATAAGATTGACCCTTATCTACAACCACTGTATGACGCATTACAAGATATGATTCCCGCCGCCAAGCTAAAAGAATATATGGAATTGAATGTGATTCAAATAGCCCCATTGGCATTTATGCGCGGACGCACCTTGAATGATGCTGTAGTGATATTGGACGAGGCTCAAAATACCACCACCCAGCAAATTAAGATGTTCCTCACCCGTATGGGGATGAACACCAAAATGATTGTGACGGGAGACATGACACAGATTGACCTTCCCGCTTCACAAACATCGGGATTGGTGCAAGCCCTCCGCATCTTGAAGGGAGTGAAAGGGATCAGTTTTGTTGAACTGAATAAGAAAGATATCGTACGCCATAAACTGGTGGAACGTATCGTGGATGCTTACGAAAAGTTCGATAAAGAAGCGAAATTTTAATATATATATCATTATGAAAGCATTAACAAAAACAGATTTCAACTTTCCGGGACAGAAAAGTGTGTACCACGGAAAAGTGCGCGATGTGTACAACATCAACGGCGAAAAACTCGTCATGGTAGCAACCGACCGTATTTCGGCCTTTGACGTAGTACTACCTGAAGGTATTCCTTACAAAGGACAAATGCTGAACCAGATTGCAGCTAAATTCCTCGATGCCACTACTGACATCTGTCCGAACTGGAAAATGGCTACTCCGGACCCAATGGTAACAGTGGGTGTGTTGTGTGAAGGTTTTCCGGTGGAAATGATTGTACGTGGTTACCTGTGCGGTAGCGCATGGCGGGCTTACAAAAGCGGTGTACGCGAGATTTGCGGTGTGAAATTGCCGGACGGAATGCGCGAAAACCAAAAATTCCCCGAACCGATCGTCACTCCGACTACGAAAGCAGAAATGGGATTGCACGACGAAGACATCTCTAAAGAAGAAATCCTGAAACAGGGATTGGCTACTCCGGAAGAGTATGAAATCCTCGAAAAATATACATTAGCCCTTTTCAAACGCGGTACTGAAATCGCAGCAGAACGCGGACTGATTCTCGTAGATACAAAATACGAATTCGGCAAGCACAACGGTACTATCTACCTGATGGATGAAATCCACACTCCGGATTCAAGCCGTTATTTCTATGCTGAAGGTTATCAGGAACGTTTCGAAAAAGGCGAACCACAGAAACAACTTTCTAAAGAGTTCGTTCGCGAATGGTTGATGGAAAACGGTTTCCAGGGCAAAGACGGTCAGAAAGTGCCTGAAATGACTCCGGCTATCGTACAAAGCATCAGTGACCGTTACATCGAATTGTTCGAAAACATCACCGGTGAGAAGTTTGTGAAAGAAGATACCACCAACATCGCTGAACGTATATTCAAAAACGTTGAAACGTTCTTGAATCGTTGATAGTCAACAAATGACAGATAATAAATGATAGTTGACAGATAATGAATGACAGTTCGTATGCAATTCATCGCATATAACTTCAACCTTAATTATTATCCGCCAACTATCATTTATCAACTATCATCTTCCAACTATCATTTATCAACTATCAATTAAAAAGAATGGACTACCCACAACAACATATCAAGCCTTACGACGAAGAAGGAAAAAAGACCGAGCAAGTGGAACGAATGTTCGACAACATCGCGCATGCATACGATAAGCTGAACCATACCTTATCTTTAGGTATCGACCGCAGCTGGCGCAAAAAAGCGATTGCCTGGTTACGCCCTTTCCAACCGCAGCGTATGATGGACGTAGCTACCGGCACAGGAGATTTTGCTATCCTCGCCTGCCGTAAACTGCAACCAGCCGAACTGATCGGGACGGACATCTCGGAAGGCATGATGAATGTGGGACGTGAAAAAGTAAAAGCCGCCGGACTGGACAGCCGCATCTCTTTCGCTAAGGAAGACTGTACAGCACTCACCTTTCCCGACAAACGCTTTGACGCTATTACCGTAGCATTCGGTGTACGCAATTTCGAAGACCTTGACAAAGGACTCCGCGAAATGCACCGCGTACTGAAAGACAACGGAAAACTAGTCATTTTGGAACTCTCCGAACCCGACTGGTTCCCCATGAAACAGCTATATGCTGTCTATTCTAAAATAGTCATCCCCACTTTGGGCAAGCTACTCTCTAAAGACCGTAGTGCCTACACTTACCTGCCGCAGTCCATCAAAGCCTTTCCACAAGGCGAAATAATGACAGACATTATCCGTAAAGCCGGATTCAATCAGGTGAGTTTCAAGCGGTTGACACTAGGTATCTGTACGCTTTATTTAGCAACGAAATAATTTAAAGTATAGAGTTTTATGAAAAAATATGGTTTGATAGGTTATCCGTTAGGACACTCGTTCTCAAAGAACTTTTTCAATGAAAAGTTTCATTCGGAAAACATTGATGCCGAATATGTAAACTTCGAAATCCCATCCATCAAAGAACTGCCTTCTGTGCTATTGGCTAATCCTGATTTAGTAGGGCTCAATGTCACTATACCTTATAAAGAACAAGTCATCTCTTATTTGGACGAACTGGATAAAGATGCGGCAGCCATCGGAGCCGTCAATGTAATCAAAATTGTCCGCCAAAAAGGTAAGACCAGGCTGATAGGCTATAATTCCGATGTGATTGGCTTCACTCAATCTATCGAACCCTTGCTGGAACCCCAGCACAAAAAAGCTCTGATCCTAGGAACAGGAGGGGCCTCGAAAGCGATTGCTTACGGACTGAAAAAATTAGGTTTGGAATGCAAATTCGTATCACGGAACCTGCGTGAAGAAATGCTGACTTACGATCAGCTCACTCCCGAAATCATGGATGAGTATAAAGTAGTTGTCAACTGTACTCCTGTAGGTATGTATCCCCGTGCCGATGAATATCCCAATATTCCATACCAATATCTCACACCCAACCATTTGCTTTATGATTTGTTATATAATCCTGACACTACTCTTTTTATGAAAAAGGGGGCAGACAAAGGGGCAATTACCAAAAACGGTTTAGAAATGCTCTTATTGCAAGCCTTTGGTGCATGGGATATATGGAACAAATAGTTAAGGTATGAAAAGAAAAAAAATGATTATTGGAACGAGTAGTATATTCGTTCTGCTTATTATAGTCCTACTTGGAGGCAGTCAATATATGCTGAACTATTCCTTACGCCCTGAAAACAGAGGAAAGAATTTGGAAAGTTCCTGGCAATATATGTTTAAGACTTACCCCTATCTAAAACCGTGGATAGATAGTCTGAAACAGAACCAAGCACTGAAGGATACCTTTATCTATTCTCCCGACCACGTAAAACTGCATGCTTACTATGTGGCTTCCAGCCGCCCGACAGCCAAAACCGCAGTTATAGTACACGGGTATACAGACAATGCCATCCGCATGATGATGATAGGTTATCTATACAATAAAAAACTGGATTTCAACATCCTCCTACCAGATTTACGCGACACTGGCCTGAGCGGTGGAAATGCCATACAAATGGGATGGTTAGACCGCAAAGATGTAACACAATGGATGGAGGTTGCCAATCGAATTTACGGTGACAGCACCAGCATGGTAGTACATGGAATCTCGATGGGTGCAGCCACCACTATGATGGTTTCGGGCGAACCGCAACCCGACTATGTGAAATGTTTTGTCGAGGACTGCGGATATACCAGCGTATGGGACCAATTTTCCAAAGAACTGAAAGCACAATTCGGCTTGCCTCAATTCCCGTTAATGTACACCGCCGACTGGTTATGCCAGCTGGAATATGGATGGGGGTTCAAAGAAGCATCCGCATTGAAACAGGTAGCCCGATGCCATCTGCCCATGTTCTTTATCCATGGTGATAAAGATGACTACGTACCCACATGGATGGTGTACAAATTGTATGAGGCAAAACCTCAGCCCAAAGCATTATGGATAGTTCCGGAAGCAGACCATGCACATTCCTATCTGTTCAATACTGAAGAATATACCCAAAAAGTAAAAGCATTTGTAGACAAATACATCCAATGAGAAATTTGACATTTTTACTTACTTTTTTCATGCTTCTAGGCTCCGTCCAGCTTCAAGCCAAAGAATATGCCATAAAAGACATACCGATGGTACATTTGCAAAACCGTACCCGCTACGTCAGCAATCCCGACGGTATCCTTTCATCCACCGCTGTCACCACTATGGACAGCATCCTCTACGCTTTAGAGCAAAAAACAGGTATACAAACATTAGTGGTAGCGGTAACAGGCATAGAGGGAGGTGATTGTTTTGATTTTGCCCACCGGCTGGGACAGGAAACGGGCGTAGGACAAAAAGAACGTGACAATGGATTGGTCATCTTGCTTTCCACCGACGAGCGGTGTGTGCAATTCGCTACCGGATATGGCCTTGAAGGGATATTGCCGGATGCCATCTGCAAACGGATTCAGAACCGCTATATGCTGCCCTATTTCAAGGACAATAACTGGAATGCCGGAATGGTAGCAGGAATACGGGCCGTAAACGGCTACCTGGACGGTTCCATGGAAAATATCGGCAATGACGAAAGCGAAGATGATCCCTTGGAATTCATTATCATCTTTTTTGTGATTTTCGGAGGATTTATTGGCATCGGATTGTATGCAAACTGGCGTAAAACACGCTGCCCCCATTGCAAAAAACACAAACTGCAACGTCTTTCTTCCAAAGTTATAGACCGAAGTAACGGAACAAAGACTGAAGAAGTAGTATATAAATGCAGAAATTGCGGACATATCCTCAGACGGAAAGAACGGTCGAGAGATGAAAATTACAAAGGCCCCCGAGGAGGAGGGCCGTTCATAGGCGGAATGGGAGGAGGATTTTTTGGTGGCCACGGTGGAAGTGGAGGCGGATTTAGCGGAGGAAGTTTCGGAGGTGGAAGCTTTGGAGGCGGAGGAGCCGGAAGCCGTTTTTAAGAACAAGAATATTCATAATTTTAATAGTATATACATATGAAAAAGTCAACGATTATTGTAATAGTAGTCATTGTATTAATTGCCATTTGGGGAATAACCTCTTATAATGGTATGGTAAAAATGGATGAATCTGTCAGCACAGCGTGGAGCAATGTAGAAAACCAGTACCAACGCCGTTCTGATTTAATACCCAACCTGGTAAATACAGTAAAGGGATACGCCTCACACGAAAAAGAAACTTTTCAAGCCGTAGTAGACGCCCGTAGCAAAGCCACTCAAATGCAGATCAGCGCCGATGACCTGACTCCCGAAAAAATGCAGGCCTATCAAAAGGCACAAGGCGAAGTAGGTAGTGCATTGAGCCGCCTGCTCGCTATCACCGAAGCTTATCCCGACTTGAAAGCCAATGAGAACTTCAAAGAGTTGCAAGCACAATTGGAAGGTACAGAAAACCGGATCAGTGTAGAACGCAAAAGATTCAATGACACAGCACGGGCATATAACACAGCCATCCGTACTTTCCCCCGTAACTTGCTTGCTGGCATGTTCGGATTTGACAAACGCCCATATTTTGAATCTGAGGAAGGAGCCGATAAAGCACCTAAGGTAGAATTCTAACTCGTAAAAGATACCTGTTTCCATCCTTAAGAAACAGTTTCCGGGTACGGATTGTATGAATTTTACAGTTTTTCTTATTCCAAACTGTAAAATTCATACAATCCGTACCCCATTTTTATCCATTCTGCTAATTTTTCAGCAACAATCAAGTATATTATCCCTAAAATCATTATCTTTACGGAAAGAAACTTTTAAAACTACAAGCAATATGTTCAATTCATTTGGTAATATTTTCCGGTTAACCAGTTTCGGTGAATCCCATGGACCGGGAGTAGGCGGCGTCATTGACGGCTTCCCTGCCGGTATTAAGATTGATATGGATTTCGTTCAGCAGGAACTGAACCGCCGCCGTCCCGGACAGTCATTACTTACCACCAGCCGCAAGGAGCCTGATACAGTGGAATTCCTTTCAGGTATATTCGAAGGCAAGTCCACCGGCTGCCCCATCGGATTTGTGGTATGGAACAAGAACCAACATTCAAACGACTACGAGAATATCAAGAATCTGTTCCGCCCTTCACACGCAGATTATACTTACATGCAAAAATACGGAATCCGTGACTACCGTGGCGGGGGACGTTCATCAGCACGAGAAACCATTTCACGTGTAGTAGCAGGAGCTTTAGCCAAATTGGCATTGAAACAACTAGGAATCAGTGTCACAGCTTATACCTCACAGGTAGGACCTGTCAAACTTGATAAAGATTACAAAAGCTATAACCTCGACTTGATAGAAACAAACGATGTGCGTTGTCCCGATCCGGAGAAAGCCAAGGAAATGGCAGAACTTATCTGGAAAATCAAAGGAGAAGGCGATACAATAGGCGGGGTAGTGAGTTGCGTCATCAAAGGATGCCCTATCGGACTAGGGCAACCCGTATTCGGTAAGTTACATGCCGCACTAGGAAATGCCATGTTAAGTATCAATGCCGTAAAAGGTTTCTCTTACGGACAAGGTTTTGACTCCATGGAGCTAAAAGGCAGTGAGCAGAATGATGTATTTTATAATAATAACGGAAGAGTAGAAACAAAAAGTAATTATTCCGGAGGAATACAAGGAGGCATCAGCAACGGGCAAGACATTTACTTCCGTGTGGCATTCAAGCCAGTTGCCACAATTCTGATGGAGCAACATACAGTAAATAT
>OKRY01002430.1_pt1 | contig 14571 bp, 11 predicted proteins | sample 1601121 | NCBI WGS metagenome assembly OKRY01 (sample SAMEA3541546, study PRJEB24748) | human gut metagenome | biome: human gut; feature: human-associated habitat; material: faeces | place: China | collected 2012
AGAAAAAAGGGAGACTATTATGAAAACATTTTCTAAATTAACTTTAGCCTCTGTCTCAGTTCTTGCCTTGTTGACCTTAGCAGCATGTGGCAACTCTAAAGACAAAACTGACTCGTCATCTTCAACACCATCATCAAGTAAGGTGACCAAAGAATCTTCTTCAACTGATTCAAGTGCTTCAGTAAAAGTCAACAAAGACGGATCAACTGAGGTCAGCGACGGAAACGGTAACTCAGCAAAAACAAACGGCAATAATACTGTCGAAGCCAACGATAGCGAAGGTAACAGCGCAACAGTTGGTCAAGATGGCTCAGTCGAAGTTAATAGCCAAGACGGTACAAATGTCAAAGTTGGTTCAGACGGAACTGTCTCAATTGGTAACTAATAAGATAAGATAGGCTAGCTAATCTGCTAGTCTATTTTTTAGGTTCAGATTGATGTAAACGCTTCCTGAAAGTGCTATAATAGGCGTGGAAATCCAAATTCAGGAGGTGAGATAATGAAGAATAAAATTATCTTAGGATGCTTGGCTGCAGCGACCTGTGAGATTCTCTTTGGGCTCAGTTTTATCTTTACCAAATCTATTACAGCACAGGTCAGTGACCTGGCTTTAATCTCTTGGCGCTTTGTTACAGCCTTCCTTTTCATCAACCTCTATTTTCTCATCAGTCGACGTCGGATAAACATTAACGGTAGAAATCTTAAACCCCTGACACGTATTGCCATCCTCAATCCGATAATCTATTTTATCTGTGAAACCATTGGCATTCGAATGACGACGGCTTCTGAAAGTGGAGCCTTTCTGGCCTGCATCCCAGTCGTTGCCCTTATCATGTCTAGCCTTATTTTAAAAGAATGGCCTAGCCGTTGGCAGGTGGTCGGTGTCATCACAACCCTCATCGGTATCATCATAGCTGTCTTTGCTGCTGGCGGTTCTACCCACTTCTCCCTTGTGGGCTATTTGATTCTAGGTCTAGCAGTCGTCTCCTACGCCCTGTATTGCGTTGATGTCGAAAGAGCCAGTCAATTTAGTAGCCTTGAGATTACCTATTTTATGCTTGCCAGTGGTTGCCTGACATTTGGACTCTTTGCACTCAGCCAAGGCTTTCTAGCAGGCGATTTGAAAGAGCTCTTGCTCCTCCCTGTGAGCAATCCAAAATTCACTATCACTATCCTTTATCAAGGCTTGGGATGCAGTGTTCTGGGCTATCTGCTTTCAAATTTTGCCATCGCAAAGATCGGAGTTAACCGAACAGCATCCTTTATTGGAATTTCGACCATTATCTCAATTCTAGCTGCTGTTGTCGTCTTAGGAGAACCCTTCTCGCAGCTACAAATTTTTGCAGGCATTTTAGTCGTCCTGGGCGTCTATGTAGCCAATAAAACCTAAAACTCTCGGGAATTAATCTTCCGAGAGTTTTTTAGTCTTAATCAAGCTCTGTTTGAATCAACACGACGAGTTCTTCCTCATTAGGAATACTGCTAACCGCAGTCGGCTCAGGTAAAGGCTTATCTTCATACCCTTTAATAATATGTGATAAAAACACAGATGCTTTCGTCATGGCAAGAGGCAAAGAATCTGCCCTAATGCTACGACCAAAGTCAGGAAAACTAATTTGATAACCTTCCTCAATCGTGTGAAAAATCGCTGGATATTCGTATAACATGTCTCTTCCCCCATTTCAATACTAGACTCCTCTATGATAGGATGAGTTTAAGGATAAGTCAACCAAAAATCGTTACAAAGAGAGAGTGAAACCATTCGAAACAAGGCAGCTCTAAAACTTGTGTTCTCCAATCGTCTTAATTAGTTCAGTTTTGGAACCATTCGAAACAACACAGCTCTAAAACTTAACCAGGGTAATAATTCACTTTTAGGATGTTTTGGAACCATTCGAAACAACACAGCTCTAAAACTTAACCATTAGCGGTGCTACTTTTGCAAAGGTTTTGGAACCATTCGAAACAACACAGCTCTAAAACTAGTGGTTAATAATCCTACGGCCTGGATTAGTTTTGGAACCATTCGAAACAACACAGCTCTAAAACTCCTCCCATATATTCCCGATGATTTCAACTGTTTTGGAACCATTCGAAACAACACAGCTCTAAAACTTTCTATTGCTCTATAAAACAAAATTATTAGTTTTGGAACCATTCGAAACAACACAGCTCTAAAACTTAATATCTTTATCTACGTATTTTGGAACAGTTTTGGAACCATTCGAAACAACACAGCTCTAAAACATCGTAATATTGGTCGTGTCTATCACTCGGGTTTTGGAACCATTCGAAACAACACAGCTCTAAAACCACGTAGAGGTAGGTATTTTGTGTAAAACGGTTTTGGAACCATTCGAAACAACACAGCTCTAAAACCAAGAGACACAAGAGGATGTTAGAGCTCGTGTTTTGGAACCATTCGAAACAACACAGCTCTAAAACCAGTTTACAAGGACCCAATATAGTGAGGGTGTTTTGGAACCATTCGAAACAACACAGCTCTAAAACTCAGCGTCGTTTCCGTAACGGTCACCCATGGTTTTGGAACCATTCGAAACAACACAGCTCTAAAACCTATCAAAGACGACAAGAAAGTCTTGGCTGGTTTTGGAACCATTCGAAACAACACAGCTCTAAAACATAGCATTCTTAACTTTCTTAAGCGCAGTAGTTTTGGAACCATTCGAAACAACACAGCTCTAAAACTTTCTGAACGATTTGAGTTAGCAAAGCTAAGTTTTGGAACCATTCGAAACAACACAGCTCTAAAACTCGCCAAAGTTAGATTATAGAGCTTATGAAGTTTTGGAACCATTCGAAACAACACAGCTCTAAAACTCTTCTTCAACATTAAATTCTGCATTGATTGTTTTGGAACCATTCGAAACAACACAGCTCTAAAACTAGATAGTGGTGCATAGATCATCGGACTTCGTTTTGGAACCATTCGAAACAACACAGCTCTAAAACACGTGTCAACACATATCATAAAGTAGCTAGGTTTTGGAACCATTCGAAACAACACAGCTCTAAAACTTAGAAAAGTCCTCTACAAACAATTCTCTTGTTTTGGAACCATTCGAAACAACACAGCTCTAAAACAGACTATTATAATAAGAATCATTCCATTTAGTTTTGGAACCATTCGAAACAACACAGCTCTAAAACATAATCGGTTCAGACAATCTCGATATCAAAGTTTTGGAACCATTCGAAACAACACAGCTCTAAAACAGCCTTCATTTTAGGATCTTCATAAGTTCCGTTTTGGAACCATTCGAAACAACACAGCTCTAAAACACCGTAAGAGTAATTGACTGCCGTGTAGTTGTTTTGGAACCATTCGAAACAACACAGCTCTAAAACCTCGTAGGTCATTTTTCTCTACCAGATTTCGTAATCGCGCTATTCATCTCAGCCTGACTTCAGCTTCAAAATGATTCCATTTTTATGTTTATTATACCTTAAAAAGCCTTATATAACAACGTTTTAACGAATAGAGCTGTCGCTATATCGAAAAAATTTTAGAAATCTTTTTCCAATCAACTTACCTTCTCACCTATCAGATAGCTTATAACCTACTCTCTAACAAAATGATTCTTCCACTCAACTTCATGTAGAAACTACTAAATACTAAAAGATAGTCTTGAAATAACTCAAGACTATCTATACTTATTACCAAATTACTAGTTATTGTAAGGCATCAAAATGTAATCCTTATCCAAAATAAATTGTTGAATACCTTTAATCTTTCTAGGTTCCAAAAATAATACATCAGCTTGTAATAACTTTGTATATTCCAAGATTTGATAAATTTCATCATTAGAAAAATACGACAAACTATTGACGAACACCAAAATTCTCTTTTTAACTAAATATTTGAAAATCTGTAAAATCTCAAATATTTTTTCAAAAACCGTACAAGACGTAGTTTCGATTCTGATACCTAACGATTTAATTAGTTCTAAAAGTGTAATCTCATCATACTCTATATCTAGTTCATTTTCTAAACACTCTGCCATGATAATATCAGTAATTAATGATATCAAAGAATCTATTTCTGATCTAACTTCTGGTTTATCATTCAACTGGCTTACAATATCTGTGTGAAGCAACTTTAATACCTGAGAAGTATTAATATCGTAACCTAAAATATCTGTTATTAAAAGCAATTCAGAGGACTTTATACTCCTTATTTTACTATCAAATATTGTTAAATTCGATTGTTCATCATACTGATAGAATTCCTTAACTATTTGAGCAAACACACTCACATCCTCAATTACGAGAACTGTCCCCTGGCTAATCTCCATAGGCTCATCCAAAAGCGAAAAATTAATCTTCATCACAATAATCTTCTCCTAAGAACACTAACCTTTCGTCTGAATTGGCAACACTGGTGTTCTTATCTCCGTACAAATAAATCATACGAGCAAATTGCTTTTCAGTAACTGTTAATATTGTTATATTTCCTTTTTTAGGATTATTAGCCTTAAGTCGTCCAATCATTGCTGTATTTGCGGTATTGTTTAACAAAAGTTTACTATAAACCGAATACTGGTGCATAATAAAACCTTCACTTAATAGAAACTTCCTAAACTTACGATACGCTTTCCTCTCTTCAGCAGTATCTGTTGGCATATCGAACATTAATATCATTCGCATATATCTGTAACTCATATTCTAAATTCAGGAATTCCCTCACCTAACTGATTTAACACTTTTATAACTTTTTTTGTATAATCACTAACAATGTTTGATAAATACATCTCTTTTCCATTGTAGAGATAGGTTTCTGAAAAAATCGAAAAGAGTTCTTTCTTGATTTTGACAAAATTCTTATGTCGATTTTGATAAACAATTCTATCTATAATTGGTCTAAATGGTTCCATAATATCACTAGCAAGGTTAAATTGATTAAACTGATTAGCATGCTTTAAACCAATTTGTGTCATACAACCACAGACGACAACCTCACGTGCAAACATACTCAATAATAAAGTATAACCATAATCTAGCGCTGCATTGATATCATTATCACTTTCCCTAGTAAAGTCATTACCGAAAAGTGTATTAAAATAAATTCTGGCAGAGTGACCCTCACGATTACTAGGATCAAACTGTTCTAAACCATGATATAACTCCATAATTGATTGAGATTTCTCAAAGAAAGAACATTCTCCCAAATAGTATGATTGATTCAATATCTTTTGTGCAATAATAGCAGTCCATACTTCACATTTTACATCTTCTTTCCAAGAAATTTGTCTAGCTATTTGTAGACTAGAATCATGACGCGCATAATACGGTGTAACAAAAGCTGTCGGCAATCGTTTATCATCACAGAAAATAACAAGAATATTTTCATCAACTAATCTCTTCACTAACATTGTAGTCAGTACAATATCAGTAGTTTCCAATAAAAGTATATCAATCTCAGAAAGATGAATCATCTCAGTTTTATATGAGTTTCTAAAAATAAGATGATTATTCTTATATGACAGTTTAGAATGTGTGTTTACGACTATAGTTCTCCAACCCGCCATTAATCCTCTCCTAGTTTGCCAAGGTCGATTCGTGTTTCATAGAGACCTGTAACAGATTGATGAATAAGTGTAGCATCTTTTAATAAGGATGATGGGGTATAATCTCTATACCTTGGAATTTTAACACCTAAAAAGTCAAAATCAGCAGCACCTCCTCGAGAGGTTAATTCAAATAGTCCCTTTCTTTCACTTCCGGTAGTTCCTATAAAACTACTACAGAGTTCATCTATACTATGATTTTGCCATGATTGAAAGGCAGATTTTAAGAGTTCACCATTCTTTTTAGCTCCAACATAATTCTCATTAAATTCAAGAATATAGTAAAATAATTCTTCAAACTCTTTTTTATGATTTTCAACATACTTTCTATGATTATCATTAAATGTGTTGCTTATTCTTTTAGCATGATAAAGTAATTTCACATACTTCTGTGAAATAAAGATTTGATTTCCCTTGTGAATCTCTCCCCTCTTATTATTCGTTGACAAAATACTAGCCAACATCCGTCGTGAACCATCTGAAAGTTCAAATAAACTATATTTAGGTAATTCAATAATCAAATCAATATCTTTATAACCTTTTTCAAGTAAAAAATTAAATTTATCTTTTCTATACGTAATCCTATCTAAAATAGAAATACCTTGAAATTCAAGTATATTTGTTATTTTTTTCTTTGCACCTTTTTCAATTGTCCCTTTAACAAGAACAGCAAATGAATTAGAAATACCAGCATACCCCCCATACTTTTTAGGGTCAAGATACTCTTTAGCACCTACTAAATTTTCTTTACTATTTGGTTTTGGTTTCGAGGAAAGATTTGCATTAAACAATCCCTTTGGTTTTCCTCTATCCAATCCGTGATTTTGTTCCTCCACTTTTTTGACAATATTAACCTGTGAATATGAAAGAACTTTTCTAACAGTATTTAGGTCTGCCACTTTATTCCAAACGGATTCGCCGGTCTCCTCATTTACCTCAATAAGTGGTCTTTCAATAACTGTACCATCAGCTAAAGAAATAGATTTTTTAAAGATATTCATGATATTTGAATAGAAATATACCTTTTCTGTAGCTGACTTTCTTTCTCTAAAACTATTGTATTTTGGGTAGTCACCATACACAAATTCTGGCTCTAGTTTAGGGTATTTCTTCAGTAAAGCACTTGCCACAACAGCATTCAAATAGGCATCATGAGCATGATGAAAATCGTTGATTTCACGGACTTTATAAAGTTCAAAATCCTTACGAAATTGAGAAACTAAGCTAGATTTCAAGGTAATGATTTTTACTGTTCGTAACGTTTTATTATCTTCATCTTTTTTATTATTAAATCTCTCATCAAGTAAACGAGCTACATGTTTTGTTATTTGACGTGTTTCTACCAACTGGCGTTGAATAAAACCAGCTTTAGCCTCAGGTGACAAACCTCCCCGTTCAGCTTTTGTCAGATTATCAAATTTTCGTTGAGAAATTAATTTTGACTTCAATAATTGATACCAAAGTGTCTTTCTTTTTTTGACAACCTCTAAACTTGGAACATCATCTGATTTACCACGGTTACTAGCAGATGAAACAAGTACTTTATTGTCAATAGAATTATCTTTCAAAAAAGCTTGAGGAATAATATGATCAATATCATAATTACTTAATCTATCAATATCTAATTCTTCTCCGGTATACATATCTTTGCCGTTTTGAAGATAATACAAATAAAGTCGATCATTTTGAAGTGCATTATTGTCTATTTTAGAAAGTTTTGCAGGAATATTTTCCTTAAGTATCTTACTACTTAACTCTTTGAGAGATTCTTCTAAACGTTTCAAGCGTTGTTGAGAATTAGATTTACCTTGGTTGGTATATTGGTTTTCACGAGCCATCTCAACAACAATTGACTCAGGTCTTCTTCCCATAACTTTAACTAATTCATCTACAATCTTTATGCTTTGTAAAATACCTTTTTTTATCGCAGGACTTCCTGGCAAAGCCTGAACGACCTGTTTAATATTATCTTTGTCACCAATAATTTGTGCCTTCTTTATCTTCTTTTTAAAAGAAAGAGCATCATCGTGAATAAGTTGCATGAAATTACGGTTAGAAACACCATCATCAATTAAGTAATCAAGAATAGTATTACCAGATTTTTCATCTCGAATACCATTAATAAGCTTAGCAGATAACTTACCCCAGCCAGTGTAATGTCTACGAGATAACTTTTTCAAAACGGATTTATCGAATATATTCTCAAATTTTGAAAGACGTTGTTTTATCATCTCTCTATCTTCAAAAATTGTCAAAGTATGGATAATTTCTTCGATAATCGCTTCATTTGAACTATCATCCAAAAACTCTTTATCATTAATAATATTTAAAAGATCGTGATAAGTAGATAAACTAGAATTAAACTGTTTCTCTATGCCTTTTAATTCAATTCCATCATATCCATCAATTGCATGTAAATATTCAATAATATCCTTATCAGTAACTCTCCTTTTATTTTTAAAATAAAGTCGGACAATATCTTTCTTCTGCTTACTATCTAAAAATTGATAATCTCTCATACTTTCGGCAATAAATCTAACTTTTGTTAATTCATTATATACATTAAAAGTTTCGTATAAGAGACTATGCTTTGGAAGTACCTTCTCTTCTGGCAAATACAAATCAAAACTAGTCATTCGATTAATAAAAGCCTCTGCCGAAGATTCTTTGTCAATAACGTCCTCAAAATTCCAAGGTGTAATTTTTTCATTTCGTTTTCTTATTGACCAAGCGAAGTCACTATTCCCTCTCGCAAGTGGACCTACATAATAAGGAATTCGGAAGGTTAAAATCTTCTCGATTCTTTCTTTATTTTTAGCCAAGAAAGGATAAAATTTAGCTTGCTTATCGAGAATTGCTCTCATTTCTTGAAGATGAATCTGATATGGTATTGAACCATTATCAAATGTGCGTTGCTTTCTTAAAAAGTCTTCTCGATCAATTTTTTCAAGAAAATAGTCCGCACCTTCAAGACCAGCCAATAGTTTTTTTAGATGTACATAGAAATCTTCCTGACTTGTTTTTCCATCAATATAACCAGCATAGCCGTTTTTGGTGTCGTCTTTAAATACTTCATTATATGTTTCTAGGGAAATATTTCTTATGTATGCCTTTAGTAACGCTAAATCTTCTTCGTGTTCTTTATATCGCATTATCATAGCAGAAGAAAGAGGTGCTTCTGTCCCATTATCAGTTACAGTCAGAATACCTGATAAAAGAATAGCATCATAAAGTTTCTTTGCTTTGAGAAAGACATCACTATAATCATCTCCAATATAACCTAACAAAGTCTCTAAATCTTCATCATAGCTTTCTTTAGAAAAATGTAAGGGGGCTTTTTCGTCTAAATTAAAATATTTCTTAAAGTCAGCTTGATTTCCTACAATCAACTTTAGAAACTCTGAAAAAATACCCGAATTCTTCTCCCCAGGAAAGAGTTTTAAAATACGATCTTTCTTTGCTGATTTACTAATCTTATCTTTAACAATTTCCTCAAGTTGTTTACTGTTCTCAAGCGATAAATCCGATTCAAAAATAGCATTATAAGTGTCCAAAAAGTCTTGAAAATTCTTCTGAATATCATTATTTTTTGAATTAAACTCTCCTTCAATTAAGAAGTGACCTCTATATTTAATCATATGAGCCAATGCAAGATAAACTAGACGCAAATCTGCTTTTTTAGTACTATCTGCTAAATATTTCCTTAAATGATAGATAGTTGGAAATTCATCATGATAGGCTTTTTCTTCTACTAAGTTTCCAAATATCGGATACTTACTATCACGTTTATCATCAGGAACTAAAAATGAATCGTCAAGTCTTTGAAAGAAAGCATCATCTAATGTAGCCATCTCTGTGCTAAAAATTTCCTGTAAATAAAGGATACGATTACGGCGTCTAGTATAACGTCTTCTTGCAGTACGTTTCAATCTTCTTCCCTCTGCTGTGATTCCAGAGTCAAAGAGTAATGCACCTAACAAGTTCTTTTTGATATACTTTTTACTCGTATTTCCTAAGACTTTCATTTTTTTAGATGGAACCTTGTAATCATCAGTTATTACAGCCCATCCAACACTATTCGTCCCAATATCAAGTCCAATTGAGTATGGCTTAGTCATGCTTTTCTCCTTATTTGAAAAATCTTAATTTATAGAAAATATTATACACTTATTAAAGAACATTTCAACACCTGATAGAACTACTTATTTAATAGTACAGAGTTAAAGTCTTATGATTAAGAAAATAATTTTTTATTACCTTACTCTGTAGTATATTGACATATTGGTTACAAAGCTATATAATAAAGACGGTTTGAAACCATTCGAAACAATACAGCAAAGTTAAAATAAGGCTTAGTCCGTATTCAACTTGAGAAAGTGGCACCGATTCGGTGCTTTTTTGGTATACAAATAGTCCTTTGGAATCATCCAAAGGACTATTTATATATCTACTATTTCTTAACCTCATCCAAAATCTCGATTACCTTATACAAGTCTGGTTCTGTGATTTGGTAGGGAGCTTGTTCACGAACAATTGGTTTGGCACAAAAGGCGATGCCAATGCCAGCTGTCTTAATCATAGGCAAATCATTGGCACCGTCACCCATTGCAATGGTTTGCGAGAGTTCGAGACCATTTTCTGCTGCCCAATCTTTGAGTTTGGCAACCTTGACATCTTTGGTGACAATCTCACCATAAACCTTACCAGTTAAGACACCATCAACCACCTCTAAGTGATTAGCCTTTACATAATCGATCCCTGCTTCAGCTGCCAGTCTATCAACCGTCTCATGGAAGCCTCCAGAAACCAAGCCTACCTTAAAGCCACGGGCGTGGAGTTCATCCACAAGTTCCTTGGCTCCTTTGTTGAAATGAATACGAGCATAGACCTTATCAAATATACTCTCTGGCAATCCCTCGAGGGTCGCCACACGCTCATTCAAGGCCTGTCTAAAATCCAATTCTCCACGCATGGCACGCTCTGTGATTTCAGCAACTTCTTGACCAACACCTGCTTCTTCTCCCAATAAATCAATAACTTCTTCTTGGACTAACGTTGAATCTACATCCATAACTAATAAACCTTTAACTTCTGACATAATTACCTCGATTCTTTGATGCCTATCTAAGCCTTCACTAGATTTAATTTTAACATGAAATGAAAAACGGACCTTACAAAAAATTCTGGACCCTAGTCCAGAATCTTTCTCTTACATACGAATTTGTTCGCGTGTCTTCTCGTAAGATGATACAAAACGATCTGTCACACCTGGTTCAACTGTTTCCAAGGCATAAGAGATTTCTTCCAAAGATGCATCATAATCATGATCAACCTCAAACAATTTAAGTGCATGCTCAAAGCTACTTTGAACAGCAGGTTCGAACGAACGGTAGCGGTTTGAGTATTGCAAGAGTTGCTCAGTCAAGGTTGCATTTTGAACAACCAAGTAGGCAGTCTCTTCCAAATGATCAATGGCATTTTTAGATGTTTCTGTCAATCGCATTACCGCATCGATATTGATACGTCCACGGCTGAGTTCATCCATAAGGGCCTCAATTTGAGCACTTGTTGAGAAGAAGACACTCAAGAAGGATTGTGGAATACCTGGAAGGTTACGTTTTTCCATGTAACGCTTGATAACATGCAATTTATTAACATAGACATCAAGCTCTTCACGTGCCTTAGCTTCGTTTTTCTCAATAGCCTGAAGTTTTTCAAAGACCTCAACCTGACCATTTTCAACAGCAGACAAGGTATTGAGACTCTTTTCAAAGATTTTTTCAAGTTCTGAGAAAGGTTTTACCTGAGTTTCAAAGTTTTCAAGGGTTGGAAGAACAGCTGTCTCCACACCTGAAATATCAGACGCAAAGCTACGAACATCTGCCGCATAAGTTTCATCGAAGATATAAGTCAACATGAGACGCTCAAGCTCTTCTTGAAGTTTCTTGTTGTTTTCTTTAGCATGCTTGAGATAATCTGGCAAAATTTTCTTTTGACGCATAACAACCTTGTATGAGGCAATTTCACGTTCAAAAATGCTATACAAGTTGTCAATTTTTTCTTGAATCTCAGCGTTTTCTTCTTCCGCACGGTCTAAATCAAGAGAAACCAACTCACTTGAGTTTGAACGGATAGCTTCACGAATTTCTTGGAAGCGACGTTCGATATTTTTTTCAGGGAAGTGATAATTTTGCTCAATCAACTTGCGATAGCCAGATTCCAAATCATCCAACTGATCTGGGAAATCATCTTCCAACTTAGCTACAATAGCAGGAATCTTCTCTGAAATTTGACCCAATGCAATAGTGTGTTCTTCTGCACGATCCAAAATACTTGATGCCTCAACAGGGTCACCTGATGAGTTAAGCGTCACGAATTCTGCAAACTCAGCTTCAATGTTTTTAAGCTGTTTATTGATTTCGGTCATGGTAGAACCGAAATTATCAGAGTTTTCCTCGATTGAGTTTTGCAACTCTTCGTACAAGTCTAATGCATGCTTAACGCGAGCACTGTTCTTTTCTTCTTGTTCTTTCAAGGTTGAGAGCGCTTCGCGGATAGACTTGATGTCTTCTTCCACAAGATCCAACTGACTCTCAATGTTATTGATTTCACCACTAGCCTTGAAGAAATGGAAGGTATCGTTCATATTTTCAGCTTCGAAAATATGATTTTCAATATCTGCGAATGAATTTGTCGAGATATCAATCCATTTCTGATTCCATTCACGGAAGGTTGTTTGACTTTGTCCAATCAAGTGAAGCTTTTTGACTTCTTCAATTTCTTCATTAACTGGCAAGTCAAACAATTTTTGCTTGCGTTCTTCAAGCTCTGCAATCCGCGAATCATTTCGTTTTCTAATAAGAATACCGACTAAGTAAGCGATAATTACGAGCATAACTACCACTACAATCAGTAAAACAATTCCGCTAGACATAGTTTCTCCTTAATCGTCTATTATGTTCATAAATGTAGAATAACATTACGATTATATCATAGTTATCCTAGCATTGCACCCTTTTCTAAAAGAATATTAGATATCTAGAGTACTGTAAACGGCATTTTCTTCGATAAATTCGCGGCGAGGTTCAACCTTGTCTCCCATCAGCATATCGAAAATCTTATCTGCTTCTGCAGCATCATCCACAGAAACACGTGCCATCAAACGATTTTCAGGGTCCATGGTTGTTTCCCAAAGTTGGTGGTCATCCATTTCACCCAAACCTTTATAACGTTGTACCGTAGGTTTTGAACGTCCCACACTATACTTTTCAAGAGCAGCACGCAATTTGTCTTCTTGATCTGCACCAGGTTGGATATATTCTTTAATCTCAGAACCAACCTTAACCCCATAAATTGGTGGTTGAGCGATGTAGACATAGCCTGCTTCCAAGACTGGACGCATAAAGCGGTAAATCAAAGTCAGAAGCAGGGTACGGATGTGAGCCCCATCGACATCGGCATCGGTCATAATTACCAACTTGTGGTAACGTGCCTTGCTGACATCAAATTCAGCTCCAAAACCTGTTCCCATAGCTGTGAAGAGAGAACGAATTTCTTCATTGGCTAGAATCTTATCCATGCTAGCCTTTTCAACGTTCAAAATCTTACCTCGAATTGGCAGAATGGCTTGGAATTCACGGTTACGACCTGACTTAGCAGAACCACCGGCTGAGTCCCCTTCGACAATGAAAAGTTCATTCATTTCGGCATTATTCGATGAACAGTCTGCCAACTTCCCTGGAAGGTTAGAAATTTCAAGACCTGACTTCTTACGTGTCACTTCACGGGCACGTTTAGCAGCGATACGGGCCTTAGAGGCCAAAATCCCTTTTTCAACAATCTTCTTAGCGATGGCAGGATTTTCCAAGAGGAAGCGACTCAGAGCCTCACTGAAGAGGCGATTGGTAATCTTAACCACTTCAGAGTTTCCAAGCTTGGTCTTGGTTTGACCTTCAAACTGTGGGTTTGGATGTTTAACAGAGATGATGGCAGTCAAACCTTCACGAACATCATCCCCTGTCAAATTATCATCTTTTTCTTTGAGAATTTTATTCTGACGTGCATAGTCATTAATGACACGCGTTAAGGCTGTACGGAAACCTTGTTCGTGGGTACCACCTTCATGGGTGTGAATGTTGTTAGCAAAACTCATCACCGTTTCATGATAGCCAGTCGTGTATTGCATAGCAACTTCAACCGAAATACCATCCATCTCACCATCAGTGTAGATAGGTTCATCAAAGATAACATCCTTGTTTTCATTGATGTATTTCACATAAGACGTGATACCACCTTCGTAGTGATAATGTTTCTCTTGTTCGAGACCCTCACGCTTATCTGTGATAGAGATACGGAGCCCCTTGTTCAAAAAGGCTAGCTCTTGGATACGTTTAGCCAATTTTCCAAAGTCAAACTCGGTTGTTTCTTGGAAAATCTCTGGGTCTGGCGTAAAGTGAACAGTCGTACCATGTTTCTCTGTTTCACCAATTACTGCTAAATCTGCTACCACTACCCCACGTTTATACTCTTGGAAGTGGATATGGCCATTTTTATAAACCTTAACATCAAGTTGTGTTGAGAGGGCATTAACGACCGAAGAACCAACCCCGTGCAAACCACCAGAGACCTTATAACCGCCTCCGCCGAATTTACCACCAGCGTGAAGTACTGTAAAGACCGTTTCAACTGCAGGACGGCCAGTTTTTTCTTGGATATCGACTGGAATACCACGACCATCATCGACAACCGTGATAGAATTGTCCGGCTCAATAAAGACCTGAATATGAGTGGCGAAACCGGCCAAGGCCTCATCGATTGAGTTATCGACAATCTCCCATACCAAATGATGCAACCCTTCTTTTGAGGTTGACCCAATATACATACCTGGGCGCATACGTACCGCTTCAAGCCCCTCTAAGACCTGAATCTGGCTGGCATCATATTCTTGCGCTTTTTCTTCAAGATTTTTTAATTCATCAGTCAT
>OKRY01002433.1_pt1 | contig 14555 bp, 9 predicted proteins | sample 1601121 | NCBI WGS metagenome assembly OKRY01 (sample SAMEA3541546, study PRJEB24748) | human gut metagenome | biome: human gut; feature: human-associated habitat; material: faeces | place: China | collected 2012
AAAAGTATAATAATCAATATCATAATTTAAAAGTAATATATAGTGATAAGTTTCACGATAGATTCATAATACTTGATAAAAAGGTATTATATCATTCAGGAGCAAGCTATAAAGATTTAGGTAATAAATGTTTTGCGATTACTAAGATAAAGGATAAAGAGTATTTAGAAACAATAATCAAAAATATAGGAGAAGATAAATGTACGATCAAAAGAAATAAATGAGGCAGTAAAAAATAATACATATAAATTTCCAGAAAGATTTTCATTTTTTTATTGATTTTGAATTTAAAAACTTGAGGTCGAAAATTTCGGCCTCAAGTTTAAAAAATGGTAATGGTGTCAGAAGATATAACCCATATAAATTTTCAAAAAGGTTTTTCTTTTGCTTGAATAAAAAGAATCTGAAAAACTTTTGGTCGAAATTTTCGACCGAAAAATATAAAAAATGTGAAAATATGTGAAAAAAGTGTTAAGTTGTAGAAATAAATTTAAATACTTTAAGTCTAAAAAAAATTATGTTATAATTTATGACAGTAGGGTGATTTAAATATGAATAAAAAGGAATTTAAAACTCTTGATGAACAACTTGGAATTTTTAAAAGTAAAGGTCTTACTATAAATGATGAAGAAGAAGCAAGAAATATACTTTTAAAAGAAAATTACTTTTTTATAAATGGTTACAGAAGAGTATTAATGGTTTCATCAAAAGAAAAGAAATTTGTAAAAGGTGCAACCTTTGATGAATTATATGCAATTTTTATGTTTGATAGAGAACTTAGAAATATATTGTTTAAAAATTTATTAATAATAGAAAATAATATTAAAAGCATAATATCATATAAGTTATCTGTTAAATATGGTTATAAAGAGAAAAATTATTTAAAAGAATCAAATTTTACAACTGACAATAAAGATAAAAGAAGAGTTAGTGATGTAATAAATAAAATGAAAAGACAAATTAGAGTAAATAGTCAAAATCATAGTGCGACACTTCATTATATAACAAATTATGGTTATATCCCGTTATGGGTACTAGTAAAAGTGCTGTCATTTGGTTTAATAAATGAACTTTATGGAATACTAAAACCAGAGGATCAAAAAGAAATTGCAGATCTTTATGGAATTGAAATGGAAGATATGGAAATATATTTATCGTTACTTGCAAATTATAGAAATTTGTGTGCGCATGAAGATATAGTATTTGATCATAGAACACAAAAATATATTTCTAATACTAAATATCATAATGAACTAAAAATAAAGCAAGATGAATTTGGTGAATACGTAAAAGGAAAAAATGATATATTTGCATTAATAATAATATTAAAACAAATGCTTACAAAAGATGAATTTATGCATATGATGGATGAAATAAATCTTAAACTTCAAGATTTAACATGGCAAATAAAATCAGTAAAAATTAATAAAATATATGATACATTAGGTTTTCCAGAAAATTATATGGATTTAATAAATATAGAATAGAGGATGATAATATGAAAGATAGAAAAAGATTATTTAAATATTTTTTAGCTTATGTATTCACAATATTTAGTGCTGTATTTGCAGTTATTATATATTTAAAATATTTTCCAGTAGAGTCAAAAGTAATAACAGAAAAGAAAACAGTTAATGAAACAAAATTAAGTGAAACAGCAATAGAAGATGCAATAGATAAAGCTTATGATTCTGTTGTAACTGTAGAAAGCTATAAAAATAATCAGAATATAGGAAGTGGATCAGGATTTGTATATAAAACTGATGGTAGTAAAGGATATATACTTACAAATCATCATGTAATAGATTCTGCAGATAAAATAGAAGTTATTTTATCAGATAATGAAACAGTAGAAGTTAAATTACTTGGTAGTGATGAATATACTGATATAGCAGTTCTTTCAATAGATAAAAGTAAAGTTAAAAAGGTTGCTACTTTAGGTGATAGTGATAATATTAATTTAGGATCAACAGTAATAGCAATTGGTAGCCCTATGGGATCAGATTATAGTGGTTCTATAACAAGAGGTATTATATCTGGTAAAGATAGAATGATAGAATCTAATTCTATAATAGCAAAAGTAATACAAACAGATGCTGCAATAAATCCTGGTAATAGTGGTGGACCACTTGTTAATTTAGCAGGTGAAGTAATAGGTATTACATCTATGAAACTTGCAACAGAAGAAATCGAAGGTATGGGATTTGCAATACCAATAAATGATGTTAAAAACTATGTTACATATCTAGAAAAAGGTGAAGAAATAAAAAGACCTTCAATAGGTATATCAGTAATAAATACTAGTGATAGATATAGTTTATATATGAATAATATAAGTGTAAATACAAGTGAAACAGGTGTTGTAATAGCTAAAGTAGAAAGTGGATGTTCAGCAGAAAAAGCAGGACTTAAAAAGGGCGATGTTATAACTAAGTTTGATGATAATAAAGTAACAAGTATAAGTACACTTAGATATTATTTATATCAATATAAAACTGGTGATACAATAAAAGTAACATATATAAGAGATGGAAAAGAAAACACACTTGATATGAAATTGATAGAAAAATAAAGAAATTGATTTAATTTTCGTTTCTTTTTTGTTTATATATAATTTTACATATTTAAAATAATTTTGTTGACAATTGGTAATAATAATTATAAAATGGAAGTATAAATAAAAAGTTTGGAGGGAAAAATTTATGTTAGAAATTTTAGCAAAAGCATGTGATATAGGTGAAGGTAGAGACGCAATACTAACAATGATATATTACGTTAAATTAGTTTTAAGAATACTTCAAATCGCAGTTCCAATTGGTTTAATATTATTTGGTACAATTGATATGGCTAAGGCTGTTATTGCTGGTGATGAAAAGAAAATGAAAGAAGCTCAAAAACCTTTCATAAAAAGAATTGTTTCTGCAGTAATTGTATTCTTAATTCCATATATCGTTTCAGTTGTTGTAGGATTAGTAACATCTAACGGTGATTATAAGGGATGCTGGGATGCAGCAGAAAAAGCTCAATCATTTGATGTAATGTCAACAAAGTAGTAAATAACAAAAAAAGAAAATTTATATTTTCTTTTTTTTTATTTTATGGTATCATAATAATGAGAAAGTAGGTTTTTTACATGAAAAATTATCTTATTAAAATTTTTAGCGTTATTGCAGTAATATTTATATCGTTTTTTCTAAATGAATTAAATGTTAAAGCAGAATATAAAACAAAAATTGTATGCGAGTATGAAATGCTTAGAGTTTTATCCCCAAATATTGGTGAATTGGACGGATCTATCGGCCAGTCAACAAGTGTTGTATATACTGGTAGTGATAGCGATTATAGTATTAGTCTTCAAGGCCCTAAATCTACCACTTTTAATGATAGTGGATTTTACAAATATATGAGAGGTAAAGGTAATGGCTCTAAGAAGAATAGAGGGGATGATTATAGAACATGTCCAGAATATGTAAGAGTTGATTTTACTGGAGTTAACTATAAATTAGACCCAATTAAAAGAGATACATTTACAAATATGATAAAGAATGTACATTATAATAGCGCAACAGGTATATTACCAGTTGGTACTTCCAATGGGAAATTTATTGCAGCTACAGAAAAAGCAAGCTTTTTTCAATTCAAAGATGATTCTGGAAATACACAACAAGTTGGATTAAATACATCATCCAGTTATCTTGCATTATATTTAAAGTCCCAAACTATAGATGGTAAAAAAGAAAATTCAAAGGCTAATCATGCTATAAAAGCATATTTTGAAGACCTTTATGGATTTAAAAATGACAAATCTGATGGCTATAGTAAAATGAATGGTTTAAGTTATAAAAATGGTGCATATACTTTTTCAAATATATTAGATTCATACTATATATATATGAATGGTGGAGATGCAAATGGTAATATGCATAAGTTTAGCTATACTGTAAAAGAGGATTATCTTGATATTTCAAACTATAGTTTTACTGATTATGATTCGTTTAAGAAATATGCTTTGTCAGATACCATTGGAAATGAAAAACAAGATAAAGGTATGTCATATGATGATTGGAATAGACGTAGAGCAGCATTTTTTGCAATTGACAATTTTAGAGCATTGAATGGTCTTATTACTAGTAAAGATTCTACTGGTAAAGATTCTAGATATTCAAGTGCATTTGCTGATTATCAATCAAGTGCGTATAATACAATGCTTAGACTTATAAACATTTCAAGTAATCCAAAATATGAAGAGGATAAGAATGAGCAGGATGAGAGAAAATCATCAGATAGTGTGATGAAAAATAATATATGTTCAGCAATATGCACGGATTCTACGGGAGTAATGTATAAATCGAGTGCCTTGACTGCATGTCAATCATCACAAACTTATAAAAAGTGTAATGAGTGTTTACAAAGCCGTTGTAAGAACGTTTCTGCCGGTGAGTTAGATAATTGTATGAGTGGTTGTTATGGTGATTCTCAATATAAAACGTTAAGAGAAAAACAGAAAAAAAATGCTACTTTACTTCAAGAATTAAAGGACACTTTGCATCAAGTAACAGCACCAACACTAGATATAAAATTTAAACAAAAATATGTGCCAAATTGTAAAGAATTTGCGGTATTTCATACCTTATATAATATTCTTAGAATAATTGCACCAATTTTAGTTGTTTTGTTCGGTACATTAGATTATGCAAAAGCTGTTATAGCATCAGATATAGAAAAAATGGAAAAATCAAAAAAACAATTTCCAAAGAGATTAATTTTATTAGTTTTATTTATAATGGTTCCATTTATTATAAGCTTTTTAATTGGTACTTTTTCGTCATTAGATACCAGTATTGCAAAATGTATTGTTAATGGAAAGTAGGTGAAAAATATGATGGAAGGATTATTCAGAAAAATTGCTATTTACTTATGCAAACCAATATATTGCCTAATTGTATATATGTATAAAATTTTTTACAATATAGCTACAACAAGATTTTTACAATCAGAGATTGTTCAAGAAATTAGTGCAAATATATATACCCTTGTAAGTGTTGTAATGCTATTTGCTTTTTCTGTAACAATATTATCAGCAATAGTAAATCCCGATTTACTCAGTGATGGAAAAAAAGGTGTTAAAGCTGTATTTAAAAGAGCTATTATAGCGCTTATGCTTATTGTTGTAATTCCATTTGCATTTGATGAATTATATAAAATACAAGAGACTATTATGAAAAACAGTTTAATTGAAAAAATTGTTGTTGGAATAGAATATAATTGTAATAGTTCAGATAAGAGTAAATGTGAAGCTGGTGGAAATGGTGGACAAGTTATTGCAGGAACATTAATGTCGGCGGTTCTTTATCCAGATGATGAAATGGCTGATGCTGATGGGAATGTAAATGTATCTGTTAGCGTTTCAGAATATTATTCAAAAATGATTGCAGAGGATTTGCCTAAATATATAGGAGCTGTTGCAAAAAATATTAATGCGACAGCCATAAATCCTGAAAATGCGAATATATCAAATGATGAGGCCTATGCATTCAAATTTAATGGACTTATTGCAATAGTTGTAGGTCTGGTAACAGTATATATTTTAGTAATATTTGCAATTGATGTTGCAGTTAGAGTTTTTAAAATGGCATTCATGGAATTAACTGCACCTATATCAATAGTTTCATATGTAGCTGCAGGTGATAAAATATTATCATCTTGGTTTAAAGAACTAGGTAAGACATATGCTGAGTTATTTGTTAGAGTGGCGGCGATTGCATTTTATTTATTTTTAGTGAGCAACTTATCATCATTTATGGAACAATTCAAAGATTCTGATTGGACACTTGTATTAAAAGCATTTTTGATGGTAGGTATGTTGATATTTGCTAAACAAGTACCTGATATGATTGGTAAGATTTTTGGAGTAGAAATTAAATCTCAAGGTGGTATTGCTGGTAGACTTGGTAATATGGCAGGTGTAGGTAAAGTAGCACAAAATGCATGGAAAGGACTTACTAATGTTGCAAAAGCAACTCCTTTACTTGCAGGAGCAGGTATTGGTGCATTGGCTGGTAAAGGAGTAGATTTATTAGGTAGAGCAGGCGGAAAATTTGCTAAAACTGGTTTGGGACAGAAAATAAATGGAAATGCAGTTGTACAAAAAATTAAAAGTGCTGCGGGTAATGCCTCTTCAAAAGTGTCAGGATTTGGTTCTAAAGCGATGACTGGTGTTAAAAATGCAACATCTGCAATAAATGCTGCAGCACACGAAGATAATGCATATAAAGCATATCAAAAATTGAGATACAATGAAGGTGGAAAAGGCTCTGTTGAAAAAGACCAAAAAGAATGGAAAAAAACCGAAGATGCAAAAGCAAGAGCAAAAGCATATTTATCTGAAAATGTTGGATCAACTATTCTTGATAAAGATGGAAATGTAGTCAATGCATCAGCAGCAACTACAGCAGCCTATAGTTCTATGGTAGATAAAATGAAAGGTTATACAGAACAACAACAAGAAGCATTGAAAAAATATAATAGCAAACAACATGATTTGTTTGTTGCTCAAAAAGATAATCAAACAATTAATCAAATTAGAACTGCAATAGAAACAAAAATGAATGCTTCTACTGGAAGCGACAAAGCAAGCTTGGCAAATATATTAACACAACTTGATTTGGGAGCTATTTCAAATACAACAAATCTTGTTAGTAATTTAGGAAGTGCAATAGCAGATCCTACAGATGCTGCGAATTTTGCAAATTCTATTAACAATGTTGCGAATAATTTATCAAGTAGTAATTTAGGCTCTGTTGCTTCATATTCATCAGCAGTAGATTCGGCACAAGAAGCATTTAGTAGAGCAGATTCAACATTAAATGATGTAATTGATAAAGCTACTTCAGATCAAAAAATTGTTCTTAAAGAGGCTCGTACAGCTAGTAAAAATATGAATGAAGCAAATACTAAATAAGGAGTGTGATATATAGTGAATTATTTAATCCCTGCAAATGCTAAAAAAGGAACATTAATTTTTGGTATGTTTACAAAATTTGATTTAGTTTTATTCGGTATTGGAATTTTGGTATCGGTCTTGTTATTGATATCAATTTCTCCTGAAACACTTAAAGCAGCTATTATATGTTTACTTCCATTGTTCATATCAGCGTTTTTAGTTGTTCCAATACCTAATTATCACAATGTTTTAACTTTAATAAAAGAAATGATTGATTTCTTCTATGGAAGAAGAAATTATAAATGGGAAGGTTGGTGTTATAAAAATGAGTACAAGTAGTATTTATACTGAGAGTTGGGTACCTGTTAAAGATATTAATAATAATATGATTTTTCTTGATAATAAACAGATGGTTACTGGTGTTAAAATTCAACCAAGAAATATATTTATACTTGAAGAAAATTATCAAAATTCTATTATTGAGTCATTTAGAACTTTTTATAATCTTATTGATTATGAATTTTGGTTAATAATTGCGGATAGACCTGTTGATATTAATCTATACATATCTCAATTACAATTACAATTAAATGATACTCAAAATCCTGTTTATAGAAAGCTTTTAATAGATGACATATCTAAGGCAGAGCTTTTTATGAATAATGGTATAGTTGATACAGAATATTTTATTCTATTTAAGGATAAAGATACTGATTCTATTCAAAAGAAAATTAGAAATCTTATAAGTAATTTGGCCAATTGTGGATTAATTGCTTCTCAAACTTCTAATGAAGATTTAAGAATGATAATAGATAATTTCTTAAATGGTGGAATTAAATTTGAAAGTGGGACGGTGATTACTAATGGCAATTAAAAAAGAAATTGCTCCTAAAGGATTATCTTTTGGGGTTTCTGATTTTACAATAAGTGATAAGTTTGCAACTATTTTATCTGTTCTTTCTTATCCTAAATATATTACTCCAGGTTATTTATCTAGTTTAACAGCTGGTCAAGCTGGTGTAAAAATTGTTATAAAGCATATACCAGTTGCTTTTGATGTTGTGTCAAAAATGCTTAATAAACAACTAATTGATTTATATGATAGATATCAAAAAGAGACTGATGCTACATATCAAGAAAGATTAAGACAAGATTATGAATCCTTGGAAAATTTTATAAAGGTTATTACAACTAATCAATCGAAGGTATTTGATTTTCAAATGCATATTATGATAACAGCTGATACTAAAGAAGAGTTAGAAAGAACAAAAGTATCTTTAAAATCTACTTTAGAAGCTATGGAAATGAGAGCTATACCTTTAAGATTTGAACAAGAAAAAGTTCTTAAATCATGTTTACCAATATTTGATAAACAAGATATTGAAGATAGAATTGGAACACCAATTCCATCCCCAACATTAGCAGCTATGTATCCTTTTGTATTTGATAGTATCAAAGATCAAGGATTATCATGTTTACTTGGAGTAGATTTTTCAGGTGGTATAATTTTATTTAATCAATTCTTATATCAAATAAAGAAAGAACATAATAGAAATAATGCTAATATGATTATCTTAGGTACATCTGGTAGTGGTAAATCTACTGCGGCTAAATTACTTCTTAGATCTCATGTTAGAAATGGTTATAGAATTGTAGCAATTGACCCTGAGGGTGAACTTGAACCAATGGTAAGACTTTATAATGGTGATTTCATTGATTTAGGTAGAGGTGGAGAATTTGGTATGATTAATCCACTTGAAATTGTCCCAGATGCTGATGATGAAGAATCACAAAGAGGTCTTGGATATGCAGTTTTAACAAAAACACTTCAAACTTTAAAAGCATTTATGAAGTACTATGATCCATCTATCGAAGAAGATGTATTAACTTTATTTAATGAGGTTGTTGTTGAAACATATCAAAGATTTAATATAAATGTAAATACTGATTTTACTAAATTAACAAGTGAAGATTTTCCAATATTTAGTGATGTTTATACAACAATAAGAGGAAGAATATTATCTTATGGTGAAGCAACTAGAGAAAGAGATATAATGGAAAAACTTGAGTTAAAAATAAGACCATTAATAACTGGTGGACTTGAACATTATTTCAATGGTCATACAACTATAAGTCCTAAATCTAATTTTATTGTATTTAATATAAGAGAATTAATTAATGCAGAAAAAAATGTTAAAAATGCTTTATTCTTTAATATTTTGAAGTTTGCTTGGGGATTATGTTTGGATTCAAGTCAAAATACTATACTTCAAGTTGATGAAGCTCATACATTACTTGGTAATGATAATGCACTTGGCGCTGATTTCTTAGCACAAGTTCAAAGAAGAGCACGTAAGTATAACAGTGGTACTATAATTATTACACAACAACCAAGTGACTTTGCTGCTCCAGAAGTATTAATGCAAGGAAAAGCTATATTTGATAACGCTTCATATTATCTTGTTATGGGACTTAAAAAACAAGCTGTTGAAGATTTATCTAAATTAATAGACTTAAATGATAATGAGAAAGAAAATATTAAACGTTATAATCAAGGTGATGCATTATTTGTATGTGGAAGTAAACGTATGCAAATTAGTGTAATTGCAACTGATTCTGAACTTGATTCATTTGGATCAAGAGGCGGATTATAAAATATAATTTAACTATAAGTAGTAAAAGGTGGTGATTAAATGGAAGAAAATAATGATTTTGAAAAGTATGAAGGATACAAGGATTCTGCAGAAACATTACTTGGTACAAATGAAAAATCATCTTCCATGACATCACGAGAAAGAGTTGATTCTGCTGTTGAAGATGCAGGATCAGAAGTATTGTCAAAAGTTGGTGTACCAAAAGGCCTTGCAAAAAAAGCTGTAAAAAGCAATGGTGGAAAGTTATCTCCAACTAATTATGGTGTAAACAAATTAGCAAAAAATTTCACTAGAAATAAAGTCGCTAAAGGTTTAGATAAAATGGATAATTTAAAGAATAAATCTGGTGCTAATAAAGATAAAACTGGTGATAGAATAAATCAATCTAAAAAAAAGGGTAATCTTTTTTCCACAGGAAAAGCAAATAAATCATCTGATGAATCAGAGGGTACCGCTGAAGACAGTAATGAAAAAAAATCTGGACTTTCAAAATCATCTGATGGTAAAAAATCTAATGGAAAAAGTAAATTAGCTACTGCAGCACATATTGCTAAAAATCCTAAAAAAGCAGCTGTAGAAGCGGGTGTAAATCTTGCAAAGATGATTTGGGAAAAAAAGAAAAAAAAGATTATCATGGGTATTGCTATTGGTGCGGCTGTCGCATTTATTTCTATTTTATTTATATTTGAAGTTATTATGGGTCCTTTAATGGATGCGTTTCAAATGGCTGATAATATTCTTACAGAAACAGCTGATTTTGCCGAAAAGTTAGACAATTTTTACAGTGGTTTTGGTTTTCAAGATTCAAAGGAAGCTTTTTATGATGAATTGGATTCATTATGTGATAGATATGGATGTTCTAATGATGGAACAGGATTAGATGTACCACTTCTTTTAGCGACTTTATTTTATACTGAAGGAATGGGCTATGATACTAAATATGGTGAAATAGAAGCAGAAGATGCAATAGATGCATCTATAAGCGCAGATTCATCTAATGCGGGTATATTTGCAGCTGTAAGAAAATATTTAGGAAGTAAATTTGATGAAGCACAACAAACAGTTGATGAAAATGGACTTGTTTATAATTCTGGAAAAATATATAGATTAAGAAAGCTTGCAAGAAATCAATTTCATACAAATGCTTTTGGTATAGCAACAAGATCTGGACAAACTACTACGGTAAGTTTAGGGACATTTATTAGTAAGTTTGGATCAACTGTTGGAAATGATTTTGTAGAACTTTTGAAGAATTTTGCTGGTGCAGAATTTAAAGCTTTGACCGCACCATTTAAAGAACTTTATGCATTTATATTTGGTTCCGATTACTCTGGTTCTTTTTATCAGGAATCTGGTGAAGCTACGGCAGAATTTGCGATTTCTATTGCACAACTTATTTGCGACATTTTCTATGGTATTGTTGATATAACGAATATAGATATTAGTTTAACAGATGGCATCCAAATAACTTATTATGATTCATATGTTTTTGAAGAAGATAATTATAAAAATTATTTGATGAAATATTATTTTGAATATATACCTGAGTATCGTGAGATGCTCAATGGATTGTCAGGTGATGAAAGAGAAGAAAAGAAAGAAAGATTATATAGCGAAATTATTGAGAATAAAACACTATTTGAATCTGTATTCTTAGAATATCAACAAGAAAGTAGTGAAAATTATACTGACAGTTGTGTAGGTGCTGTTAATCAAAATCTAATATCTGAGTTAAATATGCCTGTTGATATAGCAGCTAATACAACAATATCATTTGATGATAATTATTCTTATGGTATAGTTAATGGAAAAACTCACAACGGTGTTGATTTGAATGAAAAAACAGTAGGCGTTAAATTAGGTGCAAATGTATATTCTGTAGCAAATGGTAAGGTTGAATCTGTGGAAGACTCGAAGTGTACGGATGATAGTAAAAAATGTGGTAAATCAATAAAAATAAAACATAATCTCATTATTGATAACAATGAGTATAATTTCTTTACTATATATTCAAATGTTACAGTTAAAAGTGGTTTGAAAAAGGGCGATAATGTTGCTAAAGGCGATCAAATAGGATTAATTTATAATGATGCCGCTAACATAGAAGGTTTACATTTTGTATTTATGGATGCTAATACTGATTCAAGTGGTATTGCTATTGATCCTACAAATATATTTATAAAATGTACATCAGGTGGAGGTACATTCTCTGGTTCTACTAATGAAGAAGCAGTATGGAATTACTTACTTGGATTAGGATACACAAAAAATGCAGCTGCTGGAATAATGGGAAATATGTCTGTTGAATCTGCAGGTACATTTGATGGAAGAATTGTTCAAGGTGATTATGATTCAAGTTTAGCGTATAGTATTGACTATACTAAAAAGGTTGATTCTGGTGTAATTAATAGAAATGATTTTGCTAACAATGGACCTAATGGTGGTGGATATGGACTTGTTCAATGGACATATTATACAATTAAAGAGGGATTGTATGATTATGCAAAAAATGAACGTAAATTATCAGTAGGTGACACTGCGATGCAAATAGATTACTTAGAAAAGTATCTTCAAAGTAATAATCAAGGTTTATATAATTCTCTTAGACAATTAGATATTACAGTTGATTCTGCAACTAGAAATTTCATGTTACAATTTGAAAGACCTGCTGATCAATCTGAATCTGCTCAGAGTGGAAGAGTCCAAAGAGCACAAGATATATATAATAGATATTCAAATAAATAAAAAAAGTATTTAAAAATACTTTTTTTTTTGATATAATAAAGTAAATAAAAAGGAAGCTGATTATATGAAATTAAAATTTAGAGCTGAGAAAAAAGATATAATTGCATTTGTTGTTATAATGTTTTTTATTTTGTATTTAATTTGTATTTGTATACTTAATTTTTCTTTTTTCTTAAATGAAGGTACTCCATGGGGATTAAATCCATTTCCAGCATTTGGTTCTAAGTATATTGGGGCAACATTACTTTTATGGATAGCATCTATTGGATTCTTACTTGCAAGTACATCATCATATTTCTTTACAAGAGAAAAAGGTTTCGGATTAACTACGGAAAAAAAAGAAGATGGATATGCAAGATGGGCAAAAGATAAAGAAATAAAAACAGCTAAAGGTGTTGTTAGAGTTCCATATGCAGAAAAGGAAGCTAAAGCAGGTGGTACAGCTTTAGCATATGATAAAGATGCTGCGTATGTAGATAATGGTGAAAGTCATACACTTGTTATTGGTGCTACTGGTTCAGGTAAAACACAAGGTATTATCAATCCAACTGTTCAAATGCTGATAAAAGGTAGAGAATCAATGATTATATCTGACCCTAAGGGTGAAATTTATGAAGATAACTCTGGTATTATGAGAGAACTTGGTTATCAAATTATAATACTTAATTTCCGTGATCCACAAAAAGGTAATTGTTGGAATCCATATCATTTACCTTATAAGTATCAAAAAGAAGGAAATTTTGATAAAGCAAATGAACTATTAAATGACTTATCACTTAATATAGTTGTTGATGGCCAAGGAAATGATCCATTCTGGCAGAATTCAGCTGCAAGTTACTTAACTGGTTTATCACTTGCTTTATTTGAAGATGCTAAAGAAGAAGAGATAAATATTAATAGTATAAACTTAATGATGACTGTTGGTGAGGATAAATATGGTGCATCAAATTATTTAAAAGAATATTTTAATGCTAAAGATCCTGCATCACCAGCTTGCGTAAATGCTTTAGGTACAGTTAATGCACCAAATGAAACAAAAGGTGGTATCGTATCGGTATTAAAGGATAAAGTTAAAACACTAGCTGTTACTAAAAACTTATCTGAAATGCTTTCTAAGAGTGATTTTGATATGGATAGTATAGGTGAAAAGCCAACAGCAGTATTTATGATTATACAAGATGAAAAAACAACATATCATTCACTTGCTACTATATTTGTTAAACAATGTTATGAATCACTAATAAGTGTTGCTCAAAAACATGGTGGAAAACTTCCTGTAAGAACAAATTTCTTACTTGATGAATTTGCTAACATGCCTAAGTTTAAAGATATTACAACAATGGTTACAGCAGCTCGTTCAAGACAAATAAGATTTACATTTATCATCCAGAACTTCGCACAGTTAAAACAAAATTATGGTGATCATGATGCAGAAACTATTCGTGGTAACTGTGGTAACTTAATATACTTATTAACAGGAGAATTATCAGCCTTAGAAGAAATTAGTAAATTATGTGGTGATAAACTTGTTAGAGTTGGTAAAGATAAAAAAGAAGAAACAAGACCTCTTGTTACAGTATCTGAACTTCAAAGAATGAAACCAGATGAAATTATTTTAATTAAACAAAGATGTGCTCCATATAGAGGAAAATTAAAAATGGACTGGGATACAGACTTTGGTTTTGGTAGAGGTGTTGATCACTACGGAAAGAATGTTGTTTATCCACAAAGAACTATGGATGATATTAAAACATTTGATTTAAAAGAATTTGTTAGAAAACAAAAACAAGAAAAATTAAAAAATGCTGGTATGGATGGTAATTCTTCACCTATGGGTGGAGGTTCACCATTTGGCATGAATCCATTTGGTGGTGGAGGAATGCCTGGTATGGGTTCTGATATGGATATTGATAAAATGATAAAAGAAATTGATGCCAAAATTGCAGAACTTGAAAAAGAAGAGGAAGAAGAAAAGAAAAAACAAGAAGCAGAAAAAAATAATAAAAAAGCAACTGATGAAACTAAAAAAGTTAATTCACCAGAAGATAAATTATTTAGTACAAAGAATATTTCTGAAAATCCTAAAGTAGATGAAGTTATCCACAGTAATATGGTTGATTTTAATAATTTTAAGGTTAAAGAAGAAAAGAAAGCTGCTTCAAAAGAGGAACCAAAAACAGAAGATGGTAAAAAAGGGCGTGGCCTGCGCATTT
>OKRY01002454.1_pt1 | contig 14456 bp, 13 predicted proteins | sample 1601121 | NCBI WGS metagenome assembly OKRY01 (sample SAMEA3541546, study PRJEB24748) | human gut metagenome | biome: human gut; feature: human-associated habitat; material: faeces | place: China | collected 2012
CGGTAGGGCTATTTTCATTTTACGGAGGAATTTCAAATGAGCGAAGAAGTAAAAACAACCGAAGAAACCTTGTATTGTGAGTGCTGCGGCTGTGTCATTGATGACGATGACTACACCGAGTGGAACGGACAGATCATTTGTTCTGACTGCCTGGAAAACCACACTACCACCTGCGAATGCTGTGGGGAACGCATCTGGGATGAGGATGTCTATGGCGATAATGATATTACGCTGTGCAGCCATTGCTATCACGACAACTACACCAGATGCAGCTGTTGTGATGCGTTACTACATGAGGACGATGTCTACTATCTGGATGGCGAGACATACTGCCGTGACTGCTACGAGGACGAACGAGAGGAGAACAACTTGATTCACGAATACGGCTATAAGCCAAATCCCATTTTCTACGGCGAAGGCAACCGTTACTTTGGCATTGAGCTGGAAATTGACGGAGCAGGCAGAGATGATGACTTTGCGGAAGAATTGCTGGACATTGCAAACGCTCACACCGACCTGCTCTACATCAAGACAGACGGCTCGCTGGATGATGGTATGGAACTGGTTTCGCACCCCTGTACCATGGACTATCACATTAACGAATTCCCATGGGAAGATATCATGCACCATGCCGTTCGTCAAGGCTACCGTTCGCATCAGACAAGCACCTGCGGCTTGCATCTTCATGTGAACCGCAATGCATTCTCCGACAGTCAGGAAGAACAGGACGAGGTGATTTCAAGGATTTTGTACTTTGTAGAGCATCACTGGAATGAGTTGTTGAAGTTCAGCCGCCGTTCCGAATACACCATGAACCGCTGGGCAGCAAGATACGGCTATGAACATACCCCAAAAGCGATCATGGATAAGGCAAAAAAGGGTGGAAACGGTCGCTATGCTGCCGTCAATCTCTGCAACTATCACACTGTGGAGTTCAGACTTTTCAGAGGCACTTTGAAGTACAACACCTTTGTTGCCACCATTCAGCTGGTCAACCGTATCTGTGATGCCGCTATGTACAACACCGATGACAGCATTGCAAAGTTGTCGTGGTCTGATTTTGTGGCTGACATCGCAGAGCCTGAATTGATACAGTACCTAAAAGAGCGACAGCTATATGTAAATGAAGAAGTTTGTGCAGAGGAGGAAATGTAAGATGTGTGCATTATTTGGTTGGCTGGACTACAAAGGTATTGTGTCAGATAAGCTGTTGAAAAAGCTGACACAGGCTCTGGCAAATGCGGCAGAGGAAAGAGGGACGGATGCGTCTGGGATCGCCTATGTGAAAGGCGGCAAGGTCACCATCTACAAGAGACCGAAACCAGCTCACAAACTGCGATTTAACGCACCTAACGGTACAAGGGCAGTCATGGGACACACAAGAATGACCACCCAGGGAAACGAGAAGTTCAACTACAACAATCACCCGTTCTATGGTCATGCCGATGTCAATTTTGCCTTTGCTCACAATGGCGTGCTGTACAACGACAAGGAACTCAGAACAGAAAAGCACTTGCCAAATACACAAATCGAGACAGATTCTTACATTGCAGTACAGCTGTTGGAACAGCAGGGCAAGTTGGACTTCGACTCGCTTAAAAGCATGGCGGAATCTGTGCAGGGTAGTTTCTGCTTTACCGCTCTGGACGAAAACAACACGCTCTACATCGTCAAGGGCAGCAATCCCATGTGCCTGCTCCACTTTGCAGAACTGGGGCTTTATATCTATGCCTCAATCGAAAGCATTCTGAAAAAAGCATTGCAGAAAGCCGGTTTCCACAAGTATCCGTTTGAAGTGTTGCATGTGGAAGAGGGCACGATCTTGAAGATTGACCGCTATGGGTTTTTAAGCGGCTCTACCTTTGAGGTACAGGAAAGTTTCCGGTTCGGCAAGTGGGCTGACTGGTATGATGAGTTGGAGGAGGAGTATTACTCGCAGCAGGAAGAATTGCTGTTGGAGATGTGCAATTGCTACGGCGTGACAGAGGAGGATGTTCTCTTGTTGTTGGATTATGGCTACTCTGCCGATGAGATCGAGGAAATGCTGTGTGACAGCAACTTGCTTTTGGAGACGATCAACGCCATTCAGAGTGAAGAAATTTTTGCACAGCAGTAATTACAAGAAGAACCGTTCCAAAAAGTGTACTTTCTGGGACGGTTCCTTTTTTCTCAAAAACCTGTGCCAAAAGGTCCGTTTTTGACTTTTGGGACGTTCCAAAAGTGCCAGGACTTTTTGAGACAATTGGAGGTGTTTTTATGGACAACAGAACATTCGGCTATGCCCGTGTTTCCAGCAGGGAACAGCACGAGGACAGGCAGATTGAGGCTCTTACGAATTATGGGGTCAGCAGGGACAATATCATTGTGGACAAATGTTCCGGCAAAGATACCGAGCGTGAGGGCTATCAGTATCTGAAAAAGCAGATTCTTAGGAACGGCGATACGCTGGTGATCAAGGAATTGGATAGACTCAGCAGAAGTAAGTCTGACATCAAGCAGGAGTTGGAGTTTTTCAAGTGCAACGGCATTCATGTCAAAATCCTCGACATTCCAACTACATTAACTGACTTCCCACCAGAGCAGATGTGGGTCATGGATATGATCAATGCGATTCTGATTGAGGTGCTTGGGAGCATTGCGGAAAATGAACGCCTGAAAATCATACGCAGACAGCGTGAGGGAATTGATGCGGCGAAAAAGAAAGACATTAAGTTTGGGCGACCAACGCTGGAACTGCCCGAAAACTGGGAAATCGTGATGCAGGCTGTTGAGGCAAAGCAAATCACCGTGTCCCAAGCCATTGGTCAACTGCACATCTCCCGTTCCTCTTACTACCGGCTCAGACAAAATAATCCATTTTAATCGGATATGCAACAAATCCATAAAATCACATAGGAGGTATCCGATATGGAACGCAAAAAGAGAAACCACAACGAAGGCAGCATTCGGGAACGGGCAGACGGCAGATTTGAGATTCGTGTCACAGCAGGCTACGATTTTGAGATCGGAAAGCCAAAACGCATCTCCTACTACGCCAAAACCAAGGCAGAGGCAATTCAAAAGCTGCACGAAGAGGAGTACAAGATTCACTTTCAGAAACACGTTGACCCGACTTCCACCACCTTTCTCGACTGGCTACGGCTCTGGCTGGAAACCTACATGAAAAACAAGGTCAAGCAGTCCACCTATGTCAGCTATCGGGGCTACATCGAAAATCATCTTGCACCAGCCTTTCCAACCCTCAAGCTGAAAGACCTCACGACAAAGCTCCTACAAGACTTCTACAACTACAAGCAAAATACGCAGGGACTTTCGCCCAAAACCATTCTGAATCTTCACCGCTGCCTGCACAAGGCCATGAATCAGGCAGTGCTGGAACATTACATCGATTTCAACCCCTGTGATGCAGTCAGTTTGCCACGCAATGAAAAACCACAGGTCGAGATTCTCACCCGTGAGGAGCAGCAAAAACTTATCTACACCAGCTACAAATACCGATACGGCATTTTCATTCGTCTGACACTTGCGACAGGGATTCGTCTGGGCGAACTGCTGGGACTCCGCTGGGAAGATATCGACTTCGGCAAGAGAATGCTCTCTATCCGCCGTACAATAAATCGTCTGCCCAAAGTAGATTACAACGGTGTGGGCAATTCCACGGAGATTGTTATCCAAGAGCCAAAAACGAAAAATTCCATTCGCTCCATTCCCTTGATTCCCAATATCGCAAGCGAGTTACAACAGTGGAAAAATGTACAGCAGAACGATGCCATGACAGCTGATGCAGCCTATCAGGACTCCGGCTTTCTGGTGACAAACCCATTTGGCGGATACCTGGAACCCAGAACGTTCAAGGATGCCTACGATGAGATTCTGAAAGCCTCTGGTCTTGGACACTACACCTTCCACGCCCTCAGACATACCTTTGCCACCCGAGCCATGGAACAAGGCATGGACGCAAAAACCACTTCAATTCTGTTAGGGCATTCCTCGGTTTCGTTTACGCTGGATACTTATACGCACGTTCTGGACAGTCAAAAGCAAGAGGAAATGAAAGTCATGGAGGAGTTCTTCACTCTGCCCGATATGCCGCAAGTACAGTCCTATGCAATCGCTGTAACACCAATGCCAAGTGGCTTTCTGCTGAATCCTGTGGGCTTTGAGGATATGAGCATTGAGGCGAACGATCTGCAATACGGCATTCAGTGTCTGCAAACCGCCATTGCCCAGAAATTAGCCACAATGTACCCGCCTACGCCGACACCTGTGAACGAGATTGTTTTGCAGCAGGGTGAGTTCGTGGTGATTGTCAATCTATAAAGGAAATGGAGCAGGATGTGTTGTCCTGCTCCACTTTTCTTTTTTGATGTTTTGGTGGAAAAATCGTGTTTTTTCAAAAAAGAGCTATTTTATATAACTACAAGATATACTGAATACTCTTTTTACCATTATTCATCTTAGTATTTATTATTTGCCTTGTTTTCGCATAGCCTCAACAGCATCATCAATGCTATCAAAGACATTAAGTTTAGACCATTCAGACCAAAATTTAACCGTGGCACTATTTGGTTCAATTTTTGGCTTATCAATAAGAATTCTGCTTGGTAACAAACTGGCATCCCCTACGACAATTGCTTCTCCAACGTTAAGAATGGGCAATAAATCTGCAAAATTTCCTATGCTGTCAGGCAGCAATTTTTTTATTACATTCTGATCATCTGAGTTTGTCAATCTCATAGCAATAAAATTACTGCTTTGACTTAGGACAGTATGGTTTACCTCAGAAGGTCGCTGACTAATAACCACCAATCCAACACCATATTTTCTTCCCTCTTTTGCAATTCTCTCAAAACTATGCAAGCTTGAAATTTCAATGCTCTGCTGTGCGTTTGCTGGAATATATAAATGAGCCTCATCACAAAAAATTGCAATAGGATTTAGTTTATCTTTATCCATCCATTGTTGCACAGAAAAAATTAGTCTTGCAATAAGAGAAACCATTAACGGTAAAATATCGGATGGAACTTCCGAAAAGTCTATAATTTTAACTCCTCCAGATTGACTGGCAGGTGACATTAATTGTTTACATAGTTTATTCATGTAATTATATTCCAGCAATAATTTATCGCCTGAAAACATAAAATTCAACCGCTTGTCAGATATTTTAGAATTAAGACGTTGAATAAATCTCGACAATTTTCCATTAAAGTCCCCGTTTTTTTCTCGTCCACTATCACCTTTAATACGTTCTGTATTTTTAGTGTCTAGAAATGACAGCACACCTTCTATATCATACGGAATAGGACTATCAATTGTAATACCATCAGAAAGATCAATTTCCTTTTCTGATATGTACTTCTTCTTTTCTTGCATAACCGCTTTGCTGAACATCATAGCCTGATTTGGAGCATTTGAATCACTTCGATCTAGCATTAAAGCTATCATTTCATCATAATTGAGTAACCAGTATGGTAGAAACATTATTTCATCAGACAACAAATCAGATGGTCCAGCTATCCTATAATGTTTGATACCATCTCCAACTATAGGATTATATTCTCCGTGTATATCAAACAAGATAGCATTGCACGACTTTAATTCAGATATTTTTTCAATTAAAGTCGCAACTGTATATGATTTACCAGAGCCAGTACTTCCTACGATAACCGCATGCCTTTGAAAAAGCTTATTTCCATCTAGCCATGCAGTAGCTTCGTCATTTATGGCATATCTTCCTATACGTAATGGTTTTTCCATTTCTGAATCAACTCCAGAAATGGAGGACATAAAATCTGTTAGCATCTTATTTGCTAGAATAAAGGCTTCGGAATCAATTTCAGGAACGGATTCTAAAGTTCGCTTAAATACATTTCTTTTAGATCCATCTCTATCAAGAAATGTACCAACCAAATTGATTCTCACAATGTCAGCAGATGATATTAATTCCAATTCATCTTCATCGAAATCTATTTCACTACTAAATTTTCTCATTATTTTACTAACCATACCGATTAAAATTTGTCCAGATTTTGAGGCTCTAATAGCAACAAAATGATTTACTTGTAGTTTAGAGAGCTGTTCAGTATCCTCAACATGAACAACTACAACAGAAGTATCGACACTTTGAACTCTACCAAATGGCTTTTTATCTGAAAAATCCAGTATACTCATATTCACATCCCCTATCAGTCGATTATTTTCATAAATCCATCAATAGACCAAAAGCACCCGTCTAAAACGGTAATTTTGTTATTAATGCAGAATTCGGTAGTGTTTTCCTTTTCTCCTTCTTGTATGGTAACGAAATTTTTAGCATTATTAGTAATAAGATGTGCAGCACGATCAGATAATTTCTTAGTAATAACTACAATCGGAACATTTTGCCTGATCTTTAAAATTATTTTCTCTTGTATTTGCTCATCATTAAACCCATACCCAATACAAAGAAAAGAGTTTGCTTTTTTTATCATTCTATCTGAAACACTTAATAAATCTCTCGGATTTCCTTTGAGAACAGCTTGAAATTTTGACAATCCTGGAGTTATTATCTCTGGAACAACACCAGGTGGTAGCTCTTTCATTAATGGAATATTTAAAGACGCACCATGACTATCTTTGAACATATCTAAAGACCCATGTACTTTTACTATATTAACTATATTTTTCATGGGAAACTCATCACAGTAATCTTTTAAATATAGGCCAGAAAACCCTGTACAAATTGGTAACTTCATAGCATCGCAAGCATACTCAATCACTCTATCATAATTTGTTGTAATTACATTAACGCATTTAGGATATGCTTCAAAGAATTTTCTAATTAAATTCCCTATAGCTAAGACCTTGTTAGCAAACACAACTTTTTGAAAAAGATCACTGTCTTTTTCAGAGATTAATTTCCAAGTTTCTTTTCTTATATCCTCAATAATATTATCATCAAGCGATAATTTGCTTAATGCTGTTTCAAGATCTTGTCCACTATTAATATTTTCAGCAAACTTTTTCCAACAGTCACGTTTAAAATATTTTAAATTCAACGAATTGATTAGATGATTGCATAAATCCATCATACTAGGCAAACCATATGGTGCTGATCCTCCACTTCCTACTAGAATTAATGGTGGATTTGAAACTGCTTTTTGTATGAACTTGAAAATATCGTCTTTATCCACAATGCCTCACCCTTTCATATTAGAATTTGCTTGATACAATGCAAAACAATATTCAATTATATATTATTCATTGATATAATTATACAATATATCTAGCTAAATTGCAATATCTTTATTTGATTTCCAAAATATTTTTTAGATGATTTATGACTTACTTCGACATTATTCGACATATTCTGAGAAAACTCGACGATATATAATTAAATAAGTCATTGTAGCACCTTTTTATCCAATCCTCACAATGACACATTTTCATTTAATTTGATTGTTGTATGATGCCATCACTCTACCACTCAATGAAAAGTCATAAATCGAGTTAATTTCACTGCCCGATATGCCGCAAGTGCAATCCTATGCAATTGCTGTAACACCACTGCCAAATTGCTTTCCGCTGAACCCTGTGGACTTTGAAGATATGAGCATCGAGGCAAACGATCTGCAATACGGTATTCAGTGTCTGCAAACCACCATTGCCCTGAAATTAATCACAATGTACCCGCCCACGCCGACACCTGTGAATGAGATCGTTTTGCAGCAGGGTGAATTTGTGGTAATTGTCAATCTATAAAAGGAAATGGAGCAAGATATGTTGTCCTGCTCCACTTTTCTTTTTTGGTGTTTTGGGGTCAATTTGGGGTCAAAATCAATTTTTCTGTAAAAATGCAACAAAAACCGAGCCAAAAACTCACCTCACAATATTTGACAAATGCTCTAGAATAGAGTATAATAAAAAAGAACATTCAGGCAAATCAACAGCTAAACTTGCACCTCCAGCTGTTTCACTTGCTTGAATGTTCTTTTCGTTTTGGTTGCGGGAGCCAGATTTGAACTGACGACCTTCGGGTTATGAGCCCGACGAGCTACCGAGCTGCTCCATCCCGCGATATATTTCGTCTGCATCTCTCGTGCCGACTTGTATAGTATACCACAATTCAGCACACTTGTCAACTAAAAATCAGAATTTCAAAATAAAGCAATGCTTTATGTATGTTATACAAAATAATCAAAAGTATAATCAGCATTATTCAATCTAAAAAGCACATTGATTCAAATAAAACAAATCCTTTTAGTTTGAACTGACACTGCACCATGCCCCAATTGTCTCAGTCTAAAACCCCTCAGCCATTTTTCATTGACTTTTCTGTATATACATTAGGAATGCCATATATACATTATAATGTCAACGCCCTTAGAAACGCCACCGGGCTAACCCTGCATCAGCTCTTCCGTACCTCCAGCCCTTTATAAGCCGTCACGCCCATTCTGCTTTGCAATCCTCGCCGCAGACGTTCCCGACGCATTCCTGTGAAAAAATCTACGAACTGATTTCTCATTTTCATTTTCAGTTTGTGCAATCCCACAAAATTCAAAAAATGGCGTTTTTCCCTTGACAAATGCGGTCAGAAGTTGTATACTATCAAGAGGGTTAGAGCGTTCTAACTCTTCTGTTTTTACAATAGGTTAGCTTTTTCTAACAAATTTTGCTTGTTTCTGCTTTTGCATAAACAGGCGATCGCATTCGGAAAAAGGAGGAAAACTGGTATGATGCCGCTGATGTTTGCAAACCCTGGTGATGAAGTTACCATCAAAAAGGTTGGCGGAAGTGCCGAGACCAAAAAGCACCTGGAAGATCTGGGCTTTGTGGTTGGCGGAACACTTACGGTGGTGAATTCCGGCAGCGGAAATCTCATCGTCAATGTCAAAGAGACTCGTATTGCCATTACCAAAGAAATGGCTGCAAAAATTATGATATAAGAGGAGGAATTCAACAATGGCTACATTAAAAGACGCCAAAATCGGACAGACCGTCCGGGTAAAAAAACTGACCGGTGAGGGTGCTGTAAAGCGCCGCATTATGGACATGGGCATCACAAAGGGTGTTGAAGTCTACATCCGCAAGGTTGCTCCCCTGGGAGACCCGGTAGAAGTTACCGTAAGAGGTTACGAACTGTCCCTGCGGAAAGCAGATGCCGAACTGATCGAAGTGGAATAAAAAACCTGTGGATCTGCTGTCTCAGTAGATTCACCTCTTCATTTTACGGTAGAATTATTTTTTTGGTCACAAGTTAGTAACTGCTAATTAGCAATCACTAACAGATAAAATGTACGAAAGGATTGAATCAAATGGGTATCAAAATCGCATTAGCCGGTAACCCGAACGCTGGTAAAACCACATTGTTCAACGCATTGACAGGTTCGAACCAGTTCGTTGGTAACTGGCCTGGTGTAACCGTAGAAAAAAAGGAAGGTAAGCTGAAAGGTCATAAAGATGTTATCATCACAGACCTGCCGGGTATCTACTCCCTTTCTCCGTACACCCTGGAAGAGGTTGTTGCCAGAAACTATCTGATCCAGGAACGTCCGGATGCCATTCTGAACATCATCGACGGTACCAACCTGGAACGTAACCTGTACCTCACCACACAGCTGGTGGAGCTGGGCATTCCGGTAGTGGTAGCCATCAACATGATGGACATTGTCCGCAAGAACGGCGACCAGATCCGCATCGACCAGCTGGCAAAGGAACTGGGCTGCAAGGTTGTTGAGATCTCCGCACTGAAAGGCACCGGCATTGACGAGGCTGCCAAGGAGGCAATGAAGGCTGCTGAGAGCAAGGTTCCCATGGTACCGCAGCACAAGTTCGGCGGCTGTGTGGAACACGCTATTGCACATATCGAAGAAGCTTGCCTGCACGACCAGCCGGAAGAGCAGCAGAGATGGTATGCCATCAAGATCTTCGAGCGTGATGACAAGGTTCTGGAACAGCTGAACATTCCGGAGGCTACCAAAAAGCACGTTGAACAGGATATCGAGGCTGCCGAAAAGGAAATGGACGACGACGCAGAGAGCATCATCACCAACGAGCGTTATCTGTACATCGCATCCATCATCAAGGATTGCCTGAAGAAGAAGAAGACCGGCATGACAACATCGGATAAGATCGACAAGATCGTTACCAACCGTTGGCTGGGTCTGCCGATCTTCGCAGTTATCATGTTCCTGGTTTACTACATCTCCATGGTTACCGTTGGTTCTGCCGCAACAGACTGGGCAAACGACGGACTGTTCGGCGATGGCTGGCACCTGCTGGGCATCGGCACAAGCTCTTATAATGATGCAGCAGATGAATACGGCGACACCAATGCCATTATTGACGGCTATGTGGCTTATCTGGGCGATCAGGGCGTGGATACCGCTGATCTGGAAAGCTACATCGACGCAGAAGCAGACACCTTTGACGGCGAAGCGGCAAAGGACATGATCCTGAACTATGAAAAGGATTACAACGCAGACTTCTCTTATGATGTAGAAGATGAAGAAACACTGGAAGTTACCACAGAAACCGCTTCCATGGACGACCTGACCACTGCAGCAGACGAATTCGCAAAGGGCGAACCGGATCCGGCAGATTATGGCGTATGGGTTCCGGGTATTCCGGTACTGATTGAAAAGGGACTGGACGCTGTTAACTGCGTAGACTGGCTGAAGGGTCTGGTTCTGGACGGTATCGTTGCCGGTGTTGGTGCAGTTCTGGGCTTCGTACCGCAGATGCTGGTACTGTTCATCCTGCTGGCAATCCTGGAAGCCTGCGGCTACATGGCTCGTATCGCATTCGTTATGGACCGTATCTTCCGTAAGTTCGGTCTGTCCGGTAAGTCCTTCATCCCGATCCTGGTCGGCACAGGCTGCGGCATCCCAGGCATCATGGCATCCAGAACCATCGAGAACGAACGTGACCGTCGTATGACCGTTATGACAACCACCTTTATCCCCTGCGGCGCTAAGCAGCCGTTTATCGCAATGATCGCCGGCGCAATCTTCGGCGGTTCTGCATGGATCGCAACCGGCGCATACTTCCTGGGCATGGCAGCGATCGTTGTTTCCGGTATCATTCTGAAGAAGACAAAGATGTTCGCCGGCGACCCGGCTCCGTTCGTTATGGAGCTGCCGGCATACCATATGCCGACTGTGGGCAACGTTCTCCGCTCCATGTGGGAACGTGGCTGGTCCTTCATTAAGAAGGCTGGTACCATCATCACCCTGTCCACCATCTTCGTTTGGTTCACTTCCTTCTTCGGCTGGGTAGACGGTTCCTTCGGTATGCTGACTGAGGACCAGATGAGCCACAGCATCCTGGCTTATATCGGTAAGGGTATCTGCTGGATCTTCGCTCCGCTGGGCTGGGGCGACTGGCAGGCAACTGTTGCAGCCGTAACCGGTCTGGTTGCAAAGGAAAACATCGTAGCAACCATGGGTATCCTGTATGGCGGCGGCGACGGCGTATACAGCAACCTGGCAGCAGCATTCACCGGCGTAGCTGGTATGTCCTTCCTGATCTTCAACCTGCTGTGCGCACCGTGCTTCGCAGCAATGGGTGCGATCAAGCGTGAGATGAACAACACCAAGTGGTTCTGGTTCGCAATTGGTTACGAGTGCGGTTTCGCTTATGTAATCGCTCTGATCGTAAACCAGCTGGGCAACCTGTTCACCGGTCAGCTGATGACTGCCGGCAACGGTGTTGTAAACATCATCAGCCTGATCGTTGCATTCGCTCTGATTATTGCAATGATCTACCTGCTGGTTCGTCCGTATAAGGAAAGCAACAAGCTGGGCGTTAAGGTAAAGGCATAAACTCAAATTGACCTGATGTTTCAAAAGGAGGCATTTCTATGGGAAGTGTCATTGTCGGAATCATTGTTGTGGCAATCATTGCTGCGATCGTTCTGTCCATGCGGAGTGACCGCAAAAAGGGAAAACATTCCTGCGGCGGTACCTGCGGCGGCTGTCCGAACGCCTGCAACTGTCACAGCGGCACACAAAAACACAGACAGAAATCCTCAAAATAACGAAACCTCTCCATAAAGGAAAGCAGGAGCAGCCTGGAATATGGCTGCTCCTGCTTTTTGTTTTATGATAAGCTCTCAATAAAACATCATTGACTTTTCATTGCAATGATGATATAATCAAAAAGACTCAAACAAAATTACCAAATTGATTTTTGGGAGGCGAAATAATATGAAAATGTTTATTGATGACAATGTAATTATCCCAGATGAAATCAAAAAAATGTCAGCCGAAGAATCGAAAAAGGCAATACAAGAACTAGAACAAGAATTGAAAGAACGAAAACAGGTTTCATAATAACCACAGTACACAATATAATCCCCACGAAAAAACGCCGTTCCTGCACGTGGAACAGCGTTTTTTCTATATGTAGAATAGTAAGAAGATGTCAGATTTAATCTTTCTTTTCCTCGGACTCAGCCGTTTCTTTTCCCTGCTGTGCCGCCAGCAGATCCCGGATCTCCGTCAGCAGGATCTCTTCCTTGCTGGGCTTGGGCGGTGCAGGCTTTTCTTCCTGTTTCCGGCGGAACATATTCATGACCTTTACAATCAGAAATACGCAGAGCGCCGTCAGCAGGAATGTGATAACTGTATTCAAAAAGCTGCCGATGGCAATAAACGGATGATTGCCCCATGGGATCGTGATTCCCAGAGACGAGAAGTTGATGCCGGCAAGCACTGTGCCGATAATCGGCATCAGAATGTCATCTACCAGCGAGTTTACGATGGCTGTGAATGCCGAACCGACGATCAAGCCGACCGCCATGTCCAGTACATTTCCCTTGGAAATAAACTCCTTGAACTCACCGACTACGCTTTTCAAGCCCTTTCCGGCTTTCTGCAAAGTCTCTTCCGTTGGTTCCTTTTCATTTTCCATGATAGATCACCTTTTCCTATTTATTCGGCAGCACTGGTTTCTGTTGCTGTTTCCGTATCTGCTGCTGCGCTGTCCTCCGGCGTTGTTGCAGCTGCTGCGTCTCCGCTCTGAATCTCGCCGGTGTCCACCGTCACAATAAATCCATCGCTGTTGTTGCCGGAGATGGTGTACTTCGCATCCGGCGGCACCATCACATAGGTGGAATCCGTGGAAGTATCCGCAGCCACATAGTATACCTGATAGATCTCGCCGTCCCAGTTGGTGATGGAGAGCGGCTCATCTGCGGTGTAATTTTTCAGCAGGGTAAGGTATTCCTCCAGGCACACGTTGTTTTCCATCATATAGGTGGCGTGGGGCTGTCCCACATAGCGGTAGTGCCACGGCTCTGCCTGGATGCCGGTGGTCTCCTGCTTGTCCTCTGCATAGCGCAGTACATAGCCGTAGTGCGCACAGTTCTCGTTGATCCAGGCATATTCCCCGGTGCCGTCATAGTCGTACTGCACCCCGTCGGTGTACAGGGAGAAGTCCAGGGCATAGCCACTTTCGTGTTCGCTGTGTCCGGGCAGTGCCACACGGGTCGAGGTCTGCTCGCCGGTCTCTGCCAGGTCTGCATCGTACAGCTCCTGCTGCTGCTGCGTGGTGCGGTAGCCGCTGATGACGATCATGTCCTGGTGTCCGGTCGCCACATAAAAGGCGTCCAGCATCTGGTTCAGCGCATCCAGCGCCGGCTGACGCAGGCTGGTCTCTGTACCGCTGACATGGTAGTTGTCCGTCTTGTGGTCGTAGATGCTCACGATCTCCGTGGGGTTCTCCTCCACATATGCGGTATCCGTGTTGACCAGGATCAGATCGCCGGCGTGAACATCTTCGTTGGAAACGGAGACGTTCTCATAGACCGTTTTCGGTTCTGTCGCAGCCTCAGACTCGCTGCCGCCGCCCACCAGATCCATGCTCTCCGACCCCTGTGAGATGGGTGTGAAAGAGCGGTACATATGAAATCCCTCATATCCCACAAGCGCCACCAGAACCAGGGAGACGATGACCTGTGCCGCCGTCTTTCCGCCGGAACCTCTCGGGCGGCGGGGATTCGGATGCTTCTGCATCTGTTTTTTCTGCGGCGCATTTTTTGCAGACCGGGTTTTCTTTTGTTGTTCCTGACTCATATAAAGCCCTCCAAACACCAGGCACTCTCCGCCAAAATCACCGAAAACACGTCATTTCAGCAGAAAGCCCCACGCAATCTCATCCGGCAGCACCGCACTGGCTTTGTACCATGCTGCCACAGTTCTTTCTTATTATATCATATTTTCCGAAAAATGCAAATACTTTTTATGCAAATTTTTTTCGAACACCTCATCCTGCTGTTAGGGCAACACCGCACAAAGCCCGCCTGACGGCTTTGTGCGGTGTTGCCTTAGTTCCGGCGCACATCGCCGATATCCGTCACGATGGCATAGCCTGCCGCCACCACACGCCGTTCCAGACAGCTCCGGCACTGAGCAGATTCTTCCCCGGTGCAGATCTTGTCCGCATAGAGCGAATACAGCTTTCGCACCGACACC
>OKRY01002460.1_pt1 | contig 14436 bp, 8 predicted proteins | sample 1601121 | NCBI WGS metagenome assembly OKRY01 (sample SAMEA3541546, study PRJEB24748) | human gut metagenome | biome: human gut; feature: human-associated habitat; material: faeces | place: China | collected 2012
GAATCTTTTGCCAGAGTTGCAAAAATGGCAGAATATGCCAGAAATGAAACCCGCTCCCGCCGCCGTGCTATACTGGTGGCGAAAGGGGGAAATTTTGTGTATACCTACATTTTTGATGGCACTGATATGAACATCAGAACGCCAAATCTCACTGATTTTTCACTGGTTAAGAAAGAGCTGATCTCTCAGACTGCCAGCAAAATTGTCATGCGCCTTACTTACCCAGATGGTCTCGAATTCACGGTGGAGCAAGAGGCTAAACGCACAACGGTTTATTCGAATCGTCCATTGGAACGGAATCAGGACGGATCTTACTCCGCGCCCTAATCCTGATACCGTCTTTTGTCGCTACGGTCTCGCGCTCTCCGCACCGGATCGTTACGGCATCCCGCTCGATCTGCACATCGGGCGGGATATTTTTATCGCCCTGCATTCCCTTCACACTCCTTTCCTCTTACCGTGTCTGATAGCTACGTGGGTCGATGCCTAACAGGATGCAAATTGAAATATACTCGTCAGCCCTCAGTTCTCTGCGCCCTTTCATGCTCGGCTGGAGGCTTGAGTACTTCACGCCCGCACGTCTACACACGGCCCGCATAGTCATACCTCTGCGCTCGATTTCGTTCTTAATCATTTGCTCTGGTGTCATTATTTGTTCTCCTTTCTTAGTTTCTAAGAGCTATATGTAATATAACCTTAGATATTAAGAATGTCAACACCTTTTCTTTGGTTTTAAGAAAAAAGTGTTGACATTCTTAATATTCACTTGTACCATATCTCTCAAAGGAGTTGATTTACTATGGAAAAAGCGCGTATCTCTGCTTTGCTGCGCAGTCAGCGTTCTTTGCAGGGCCTAACCGTTGATGAGGTCGTTGAGCGCCTTAAACAATTTGACATCGAAATATCTCCAAAAACACTATATGGTTATGAAAATGGTGTCAGTATGCCGAATGTTCCGGTGTTTATTGCTCTCTGCGACATTTACCATGTCGGCAATATCATAGGAGCTGTTTCGGGTGAAGCGCCGCAAAGGGCGCTTCCTGCGGCGCTGGCGAAAGAGGACTGGACCGTTGACCAGTACAACGATTTCTTTAATACTAAGGGCATCCTTGAGAAAATCTTTCTTCTCATGGATTGGGGCATTCCGAGCTTTTCGGGTTATGAGGGCGCGCTTTCAGATTGTTTCCCGTCCGATTCTGAAGCAGCGAATTTTGACAAGCTATATTCGGCATTTATGAAACTGGACGAGATTCCACAAGGGTTAGTCCTTGAACAGGTGGAGAATTGGGCGAAAAACCCCGCGAATTGTAAAGAGAAATATCGTTCCCTCGCCCCTACCGCAAAGTCGGGCGCGTGATTCACGTCGACTTCCGCGGAAAAGATTAAAGTCCCGCCACTGGTAAAAATTCCCAGCAAAGGAGTGACCTCTTATGACCCCGCCGAAAGGCTTTTCTTCTTCCGCCCACGCGCCGCTGCCTGATCTTCGCATCGCCGCGGCCTATATCCGCGTCTCCACCGATGACCAGGTGGAGCTCTCCCCTGCCTCGCAGCTTGTCGAGATCCGCAAATGGGCCGCGCGCAACGGCTATATCGTGCCGGATGAATTCGTCTTCATGGACGAGGGCATTTCCGGCCGCGGCGTGAAAAAGCGCGACGAATTCCGCCGCATGATCGGCGTCGCCAAGACGAAGCCGAAGCCCTTCGACGCGATCCTGCTCTGGAAGTTTTCGCGCTTTGCCCGCAACCGCGATGATGCGGTCATGTACAAGTCTATCCTGCGCAAGCAGCTCGGCATTGATGTCATCTCCATTTCCGAGCCCGTGGCCGAGGGCGGCATGGGCCTCATTACCGAAGCGCTCATCGAGGCGATGGACGAATACTACAGCATCAACCTTGCCCAGGAGGTCAAGCGCGGCATGGAGGAAAAGCACCGCCGCGGCGAGGTGCAGAGTAATCCGCCGTATGGCTACGGCATCAAGGATCACGTTTTCGTGCCGAAGCCGCCCGAGGATGGCTTTGTGAAAGAGCTGTTCCGCCGCTACCTCGCTGGCGAAGGCTGCTTTCCGCTCGCGCGCTGGATGAACGAATGCGGCCAGCGCACGCACCGCGGCGGCAGGTTTGAAAACCGGACCATCGAATATATCCTGCGCAACCCCGTCTACATCGGCAAACTCCGCTGGAATCCGACCGGTCACCCCCGCCGCGACTACAAGAACGAAAACGTTGTCCTTGTCGACGGCAGGCACGCCCCTCTGATCGACGAAGAGATCTTCAATGCCGTCCAGCGCCGTATCGACGAGCAGAAACTGCTCTACCCGAAGTATTCCCGCCAGTCCGGGACGCAGAAACATTGGGTTTCCGGCCTCGTCCATTGCGCCGCCTGCGGCGCTTCCCTTGTTGTGAATACGCCCGAGTACATGGTTTGTAATAATTACATTCGCGGCTCCTGCCGCGTCCGGCAGACGGTGCGCCGCGACGCGCTGGAGGCTGCACTGATCTCCCGCCTGCGGGAGGACGCCGCCCGCGGTTCATCTCTGACTTTCGATGTGGTCCGTTCCAGCGACGGCTCCGCATCTTCCCTATCCGCCGTCGAGACCGCGCGCGATTCCGCCGTTCGCATGCTCGACCGCCTGCGCGACGCTTACCTCACCGGCGCCGATACGGTCGAAGAGTACAAGGCCAGCAAGGCCGCCGTGCAGCAGCGCATCGCCGATCTCGACGCGCAGATCGCCGCCATGCAGAAAGAGGACCGGGCCGCCGCCGATCCGAAGCTGCTGCGCTCCGCCCTCCGTTCCGTGGTAAAGACGCTGCAATCGCCCGACGCCACCGTCGCCGAGAAGAACGCCGCCGTCCGCAGCGTTGCCGACAATATCACCTGGAACAAAGCCGCCAACACCCTCACCATCCACTACCGCCTCGTCCTTTAGCCATGCTCATTTTATGGTTAATTGATATATGGAGGCCCGGACGGAGAGCTCGGCGCGTCGCTGCGCTATCTCTCCCAGCGCTACTCCATGCCCTACCCCGAGCTCAAGGGCCTGCTGACCGACATCGGTACAGAGGAAGCGTCATGGCCCCCAATTTTGGCGCGGTATTTTTCCAGTCCGTCCAGCACATAGACCCATTTGGCGGGCAGCAGATTGAGCGCCACCTCTACCCTGCCGTCCCGGTACACGGTCATTTGCTGGAGGAGATGCCCGTAAAAGTCGTCGTCCGCCGTGCGTCCGCTGACGATGCCCGTGATGGCGGTGCGGATGTCCGGCTTTAGGGTCTGTGTGTCGGTGTTCAGCGTCTGCCGCTGTTTGATCGCGGCGATTTTCTCCTGCACCCGGTTCATTTCACTTTCACAGCGGGCTTTGGCGCGCTGGTAGTCAGCCTTGGTGATGCTCTCGTCGAAAAAGCGGTCATGGATGGTGTCATTGCGGGCTTGCAGCTTTTCAAGCTCAAGCTCCAGCCGCCGCAGCTCCTGCTCGCCGCTGTCCTCACCGGACGCCAGAACGCTTTCCACAACGCGGGTGAGGCTCGATATGATCGCTTTCTTATCCAGCGTCACGGCGCTCACGGAGCGCCGCAGAAGATCCATGGCGACATCGTCCCGGATCTGCCGCCCGACGCTGCATCCGATGACATTTCCTGCGCCGTCTGTGCGCCGCAGGCCCTCGTTGGTGGCGGTGAAGCAGCACCAGCGATAATAGGAGCTTCCGTCCTGCCGCTTTTTGGTGCGGTGAGAGAAGCTTTTGCCGCACTCACCGCAGAGAATTTTGCCGGAAAGCGGATAGCGGTTGCCGTGTCCGCCGCAGCCTGTCGCACGGTTGCGGCGGGACAGCTCCCGCTGCACCGCCTGCCATGTCTCACGGTCGATGATGGCCTCATGATGGTCTTTCAGTTCGACCAGCGGTTCCTTGCCGTGGTTGTACTTCTTTTCGTGCGTCAGATAGTCCGGCGTGTAGGTCTTTTTCTGGATCAGGTCACCGCAGTATTTTTCATTCTTCAGAATCTTAGTCACGGTGGCCGACGACCAAAGACAGTTGCCCTTGCTGCTGAGAATCCCGGCCTCCCGCAGCTCCCGCGCGATGGTGCTGCACCCTTTGCGCTCTTGCAGATACTTATGGAAGATGAGCCGGACAACTTCCGCGCCCTCTGGGTTGACGGTCATTTTGCCGCCAATCACGTCATATCCCAGCAGCGAGCCGCCAAAAACGACGCCCTTCTCCATGCTGCGCATCTGTCCCCATTTGGAGCGTTCAGAGGTCCTTCGGCTTTCGTCCTGTGCGAAGGAACTCATAATCGTCAGCCGCAGCTCCCCATCGTTGGTTCTGGTATCCAGGCTGTCATTGAGAAACAGCACGCCGACGCCGCGCCGCCGCAGCTCGCGGGTGATTTGCAGTGCGTCCACCGTGTTGCGGGTGAAACGGCTGACCTCCTTGGTCACGATCAGGTCGATCTGTCCCAGCTCCGCCGCGTGGAGCATTTTATTGAACTCCACGCGCTTGTTGGTCGATGTGCCGGAAAATCCTTCGTCAGCATAGATGCCTTGCAACTCCCAATCCGGCTGGCGCTGGATGTACTCGCGGAAATACCGCTGCTGCGCTTCAAAGGAATTTGCCTGGTCTTCCTTATCCGTGGATACGCGACAATACGCTGCTACTTGTAACATAAAAACTCCTCCTTTTCGTGGTATCATACGATACAGAATGTGTCTTTGCAATTGTGCGAATACTGAAAGGCACTATTCCTTTACAGATTTTGATTTTCTTGTATTTCTTTTTTGATCTTCTAATTTTTGTACGCAGTTCCTACACTGCATTTCGTTAAGGAAGCCTTGCCGCTGCAAGGCGAGCAGGACGGCTCGCTGGTACGCGAGAAGAAAGTCCTGCCCGATCTCGTCTGCCGCCTGATTATGCAGCAACTCCGGTTTGCTTGCCATCCTGCTCCCCCCTTTCCTTGAAACTATGCGGAGAGACCGGTGAACTTGTTGCCGTTTTCCCGGAAGCGGTTTCCTGCCTGACGGAAACTCGATTTCTGCTCCTTGGCACGCTCGCGTCATTGACGGTCATGGCCTGCTTCCCCGAAAGAGAAACGCTCCGGCGGTCATTCAATTTTGTGGAAGATCGTTTGTGCTGAATTTCAACTTCCACAAAAATGATAGCAAGCGTTGACGGAGATTTCAATATGTGGTAAACTATTCGTGTGACAAATGATTTACCACGCACGATGCGGAGCTGTGTCCACGAAAGGAGGAGAAGCCTTGAGAGCCTTGTATTGCTTGAGTTTTGGCCCAAAAAAGGAATATGTAGAAACGGATTTTAAGCCTGTGGAATATCGTCTCGGGACAACCCTTATTACCTTTTTGTCCACAGATTTCGCTTCTTTACGGGCGAAATTACTGGTGCGAACAACGCCCATGATGGAAAACCAAGCCATTACCGAGATCAAAAATGCGCTGAGCGCGATCCATCCTTTCGGGGAACGCTTTGTGCAGTCCCTCTTTTTTGAAGAAAAGCTGGCAGACGTGCTTGATGAACGGATGGAAGGTTTTGAGAAACTGCAAAAGGAACTTTCCGCCTTTGCAGATGCCGTGCTCGTGCCGGACAGATCTAAGTTGAGCGCCAAGCAGCGTTTGGCGCTCTATATGAGCCGCGATTTTCAAGCTGCCACAGCGATCGCCGGTTTGGACCTGAAGATGCGCGCAGAACGAAAGCTGTATGTAGATGAGCAGAATTTTGATCCGGTGTTGGCGGCAGACCGCATTTCGACGCCACCAAAGTCCGTCCGGTTTGCCCGCATCGAGGGCTCGGACGATTTGGGCGCGACGCTGCTGACAGAACTGCTGGAGATGGTCGAGCAAGGAATTGAATTGAAAAAGTGTGAATATTGTCATCGTTACTTTATCCCGTTCTCTTCCAAAGCTCTTTATTGTGATCGGTCAGTCGGTGATACCGGAAAAAGCTGCAAAGAACTCGCAGTCAAAGAGAAGCATGAAAAGAAAATCGCTGCCGATGATGGCTTAAAGCTCATCCGGCAGCGGATCAAAACCTATGATATGCGTGTTCGCCGTACTCCGGCCATTTACACAGATGCCGCATTTCAAATCTGGAAAACACAAGCGGAGAATGCACGAAACCGCTATGTGAACGGCGAATTGACCTATGAAGAATTAGATGCGCTTACGCAGCTCCCAAAGAAGAAAGGCGAAAAATAAGCGAAGAAAATACGAAATATATGCGTAGTTTTCTTGCGTTTTGCGTATACTGTGATATAATAAAGGCGAGGTGATGAGCGTGACCTTAAAAGAATTGCGTATTTCAAAGGGGTTGAATCAGGCCCAATGTGCGGAATACCTCGGTATGTCCACGCGCAACTATCAGAATTACGAAAACGATGCCGCAAAAGCAAATACAGCCAGATACCATGCGATTTATCAAAAGCTGGAAAGCTATGGTCAGTCTGTTGTCTCGGTTTCCTTACCCTCGCAAACAACAGAGTTTCATACGAATGTTGTCACGGGTGCAGGCTTGCAGGCGTTGGCGAACAGCGTGGCAAAGTACGGCAAGCGTGACTGCTTCAGCGCCTTACAGAAGTTTATGAACGGCTCCTATGATGGGAAGATCTGTATTTTATACGGTCTCCGCCGGACCGGAAAGACAACACTTCTGTTTCAAATGCTTTCCGAACTGCCCATAGAAAAAACGGCCTACATCAAGGTGCAGACCATTGATGATATGTCGCGGCTGACAAAGGACTTGAAAGCTCTGTTTGAACTGGGCTATCGGTATGTGTTTATTGATGAAATTACGCTCCTGAGCGACTTCATCGACACCGCTGCCGTGCTTTCCGATGTGTTCAGCATGATGGGCATGAAAATCGTTGTTTCCGGTACGGACTCTCTTGGCTTCGCTATGGCAAACCGCGATGAACTGTACGATAGAAGCGTGACGATCCACACCTCTTTTATTCCCTTTCGGGAGTATGCGCGGCTCCTGAACATCCGTTCTGTTGATTCTTATATTGAATACGGCGGAACGCTGAAAATGGAAAATATGAGCTTTGACGATCCGGATGCTGCCTTTGACGAGGTCGCGTTTCGGGACGATGAAAGTACGCGGAAGTATATTGATACCGCCATCAGCCGTAACATTCAGCACACGCTGAAAAATGACCATTACGGTGAATATTTCAATCAACTGCGTGAGCTTTACGAAAAAGGTGAGCTGACCAATGTTATCAACCGCATTGTGCAGCACATGAACCACCGGTTTGTGCTGCGCGTGGTGGAGGACGAATTTAAGTCCCATGATTTTGGCTCCGCAAAGGAACTGCTTTTACATGATCTCCCTGCGGAACGGGCAACCGTTCTCTATGATGTCAATGAAAAGCAAATATTGGAGCGATTAAAGGCCATCATTGAGGTCAAGGAAAAGAGTGAAACAACCGTCCCGATCACGCAGGAGCATATCGACAAAGTGAAGAAGTATCTGCTTATGCTGGATCTGATCGTCAACTGTCCGGAACGGTACGAAAGCGGTAAGCAGGCGGAGCATATCGTCTTTTCCCAGCCCGGTATGCGCTATGCCATCGCAAAGGCTTTGGTCTACTCCCTGATGCAGGATGCCTATTTCGCATCGATTTCCGAAGCGGATAAGGCATATATCACAGGAAAGATTCTGGACGATGTAAAGGGCCGGATGCTGGAGGACATTGTTCTGCTGGAAGTCCGCAAAACCGCGCCCAGTACGATGGAAGCGTTCAAATTCAAGTTCGATGCCGGCGGCGAGTTTGACATGGTGATTTACGATAAAGCAGGTCAAAATTGCCGCATCTATGAAATCAAGCACAGCACCGAGGTCAACGAAAAGCAGACACTTCATCTGCGTGATGCAGAGAAATGCCAAATCGTTGAAAATCGCTTTGGCCCGATCAGCGGTAAATTCGTTCTTTATCGCGGAAAAGATACGTTTGCCGAGGGTGTTCAGTATTTGAATGTAGAAAATTTTCTGTGTGGTCTGAAGTAACTTTTGAGGAGGATTTATCATGAACTATATTTTAAAGCAGTTCGATGAACCGCTCGTCAAATTCTCCGCAACGACCGATACCAGTGAGCCGGAGATCCAAATTCTTTGGACAAATGAAGAAAAAGCGGCATTGCTGCCGCTTGATCTGACGCTGACGCCGGACGGATTGAGCCGTTGGCTGCGCCGCCGCACGATCCCGAAGAATCGCGCCTATGTCCATAGTCTTTTAGCAAAATGTGGGTTAAATCTCAATCGCCCGCTTAGTATTATCAGTATTTGTAAAGGGTTGTCACTTAACGACTGCTATTGGGTCGTCGAGGACGGTGACACCGCTTCTTTCGACAAGGTAAATCTCTACGACAACCCATTCAGCAATGTTCTGGCCGAGCTTGCCTTTACCGGTTATGGCAGCAGTGTCCGCACTTCCCTGCTCTCCAGCCCGGAGTTTACCACCAATGGAATGCTTCGTAAATGCTGGCGGCGCATCGGCGGTAAGGTGTATCTCTATAAGGGCGGCACGGAGGGCGCGGTCAATACCGGCAACGAACCATACTCTGAGTTTTACGCCGCGCAGATCGCCGCCGCCATGGGCGTTCACGCGATCCCCTACGGCTTATCCCGTTGGAAAGGCGTTCTCTGCTCCACCTGCGAGCTTTTTACTGGCAAAGCGTATGCCTACCTCCCTATCGGCCATCTCGTTTCTAAGGGCGGCATGGAGGCTGTGAAAGCATACTACGAAAAGCTGGGGACTGAGTTTGTCAATGCATTGAACGAAATGCTGGTGTTTGATGCGGTAATCTGCAATGTGGACCGGCATTTCGGGAACTTTGGCGTAATGGTCGATAACCGGACGAATACCATTGTCTCCCCCGCTCCCCTGTTCGACCATGGCAATTCCCTCTTTAACTTTGCAGGCGCGGACGCCTGGGCAGACGAGGCCGCACTGGGGGAATATATCGAAACGCTGTACCCCAGCGTGTACGATGATTTTCTCGGTACAGCCAAGGCCGCGCTGACGCCGGAGCTGCGCGAGAAGCTGCGGCATCTGCTGAACTTCAAGTTCAAGAAGCACTCGCGCTATAACCTGCCTGAAAATAGATTGCGGATGGTGGAACGGCAAGTGCAGAAACGGGCGAGAGCTTTATTGGATATACGAATGTAACCGAAACGGCATCATGTTAATGGCATGATGCCGTTTCAATTACTTACAATTGTGCTTTGTCCGATATGCTGGTTAACACTTTCTGAAATATCCTCCTATTCTACTGTTGAATTACTTTATAGATAGTTCTTTTTGAAAGTGGACATCTGGCAAAACCACCGGTGTCTCATCCGCATCGCCTTCCTTTTTCCACGCTACAATAAAACGTATCTCTGCAGAAACGGGGCAATAACCTTTGGACAGTAAACTTTCAATCCGGTCTTTGCACGCCTTAGAGAGCTTAGCAATTCGGACGGTTTTACCGTTCAGTTTAGCAAGAAGGTAGCAGTCTATAAGAGAAAGTGCCATACCACTGCGCAGCTTAAGAAGTAATTCCTTTTTGCCTTTGAAGAAATCCAGCACAACATCTCTGTGTGTTAACTGAAGCGTAAGCTCGGTCGGTTCTTCATAGCAGTTCTGATCCTCAATATATTCAATCTCTGGGATGGCTATGGCAGAAAACAGTTCTGTGTTACAGTGAATATACAAGGCGTTTTTTGCACGTGTCATTCCTACATAAAGTTTTCTTTTTTCCTCATCTGTAGCGGCAGTATTTCCGTCTAGCATCATATAAACGGTGTCAAACTCGCGTCCTTTTGCTTTATGAATAGTAGAAATAAATACTATTTCATGATCATCAGGATAAAAGTCCTCGTAGTTTGATTCGCGAATGAATTCCTCTAGGTCTGTACGGTACTTTGTAGGATTAGTTTCCTCAAAATCACGGATTAAATTGCCGCAAATCTCCAAGCACGGACTTCCTGCATACGCATCAAACAAATGTTCTTTGGCTCTATTCCATAGGTCATTTGAAATGACGGGAGATTTTAGTCCAGCGTCAATCTTTTTCAAAAAGTAGCGAACCTCGACCAGATTATATAATCGGAATCCATCCAGTGATTGGATTAACTTTGCTCGAATGCCGCTTTTCGTTAACAATCCTAACAGGCGAAGTGCTTCATCATTTGTGTTGGTAAGAATGCAACATTGGCTGTTCCCTTGCGTAGAAATGACCTCATTAACAACGGCTGTTTCCATGTGTTTCTCGTGATGATGTGTAATCCGAACGATCCCGCAGTCCTCCCGAACTGCTTCGACAGGGGCCAATTTCATCCGATCTTGTATGGTTTTCGCAAACGAGTTAGCAAGTGCAACAATTGTTGCTCCACTACGATAGTTCTCCGTCATCTCGTATTTTGTTGCTCCACGGTTTTCAATCAGCGTACGCAGATACTTAGAATCAGATCCACGAAATGCATAGATGTTTTGGTCATCATCTCCAACAGCGATTACGCGCATATCATCGTTTGCCTGCATCATGGCACTAATGAGATCAAATTCATTGGCATCCATGTCTTGCGCCTCGTCAATGACCAATACGCTTTTTACAATTTTACCCTGCTCAACTTCTCCATTTTTGATCATCTCGGCAGCATTTTTTACTACGTCATCAACTCCTTCTAAACTTCCGATTTTTCCAAGCAGATCAAAGCAGTAAGAGTGAAATGTCTTAATCTCTACAAAATTTGCCGCATTCCCGATCAGTTCTATTAGGCGCTTTTTGAATTCTGTTGCCGCAGCGCGGGAAAAAGTAAGCATCAGCAACTGTTCGTGCTTAACATCCTCCAGCAACAGTAGTGCGGCCAGCTTATGAACAAGCACACGCGTTTTACCACTACCAGGCCCAGCGGCAACTACAATATACTTGGAGTCAGCATCATTGATGATCTGTGATTGTTTGTCAGACAGTTCTCCAAATAGCTGATGGTATTTCTGTGGCGTGATATTGCGGTCGATGTCTTGAATCCGCTCACCTTTAAAATACTTTGTAACAAATTTTCGAAAATCCATCTGAAAATAGTCCTGTACAAATTGCAATGCCGCCTGATAGTCACGCACCATTAGATTAGCATACTCCCCGACTATATGGATCTGACGGATCTTCTGTTTATAGAATTCATCCAGAAAACGATAATCGTCTACTTTGTATTTGATTCGGTTGTCTGTGATTAGACGCTTAATCTCCATGCCATTGTACAAAACAAGAAAACCGCCCTCTAATTTCAGAGCACCAATCTTAGATAGATAGAGCAAAGCATCTTCGATATCTGTTAGGGATGTCGTGTCTTTATTTGTTGTGAGATTTGGAGAAGCTATGTATGCATGGTACAATTCGATAAGAGAAAACTGTACCGGTTTTCCCTCTTGCTCTGCTATATCTAACTGGTTAGCTTTGGCATATAGCAACTCTAAAATGAAATGGCAGATATCTATCCGGCTCTGGTACTTTGTTTCTAATCTCGGCAAATCCATAGATGGAACGAGGCGGATCGTTTTAGATATGCCAGATTCCGACTTACGCACATAGCTTTTAATCGTTAGAAAATAAAGTAGCGTACGCAATTTTTTCACACTGGATGTGGCGATTCCTTCTGCAAGGGCTCGTTCATTGAGATCTTTAAGATCAAAGTCTATGCCCTCATCGGTCAACTGATCCAGCAAAAAATGCTCTAACGTTGCAAAATGCTCCAATATCAACGTAGATTTATTCTCGGTATCAGTTGCGAAGATATAGGCCGACATATCCATAGAGTCCGCCAGCAGGCCATCTTGCCTCATCAAATTAACGCAGTTAATGACTTCGTCCTTTGTCATACCAAGAATATCAGCAAGATAATCTATCCGTGATTCAGCATCATCGTTACCTGCTTTTGCAATACTTCGGCTGGAAATTAATGATTTAATGATACGTTTTGCATTTGTACGTTGTCCATCTGAAAACAATGCAGATCGATCAATACGGAAAGAAGCCTCTCGCATATCTCTTGCCAGAATACTCGTTGCATAAACATGGGGCATATTTCTTCCACGCTTCACGTAACCTGCATTTTCTAATGCAGATACCGCAGTCTTCACACGAGTTTCAATATCGCTGACTGAATCGTCCCAACCTGCTTGGCGTGCAATCTCCAGTGGAGAACAGCACACGCTTGAACGAAACTTTGTCAAATCTTTGATTGCTTTCCAAACCTGTTGGATTTCGCTGATACTCAGTTTGGTTTGGTTGAGCAAAAGAAAATGCTTATCTAGGTCATTGTCATTAAACAGCACATAGCATTCAGCCTGCATAGACGGATCGCGTCCGGCACGCCCGGCTTCCTGAACATAATCCTCCAAAGAACTTGAAATATCATAGTGAATCACAAGCTTGACATCTTTTTTATCTACTCCCATGCCGAAAGCAGAGGTTGCCACAATTACTTTGATCTCATTTCGAATAAAAGATTCCTGATTTGCGATTTTGCCATTTGAATCCATTTTTCCGTTGAACGGTTTAGCTGGGAACCCATCATTTGTCAGTTTTTCTGCAAGCTCGTGTGTACGTTTGGTCCGGGACACATAAACGATGGTAGGGCAGTTCTTTTGTGCAATGAGGTCACGAAGTGCAGCATATTTTTCGTCATCTGTTTCCTTATAGAGCACGGTATAGTGAAGATTTTCACGTGTCGCAGAAGATGCAAATATCTCCAAATCCAAATCTAGCTTACGTTTGAAATAACCACAGATATCGCTGATGACTTTTTGCTTTGCAGTTGCAGTAAAGCAAGATACTGGAATTGGCCTTTTGTCCGTTTTCTGTTTTTGCAGTTCACGGATAAAATCACCAATATATAGGTAGTCAACACGGAAATCCTGTCCCCAAGCTGAGAAGCAGTGAGCTTCGTCAATAACGAACCGTGCAACATTTCGAGATACCAACAACTTTTCGATGGTTCTTGAGCGCAGTTGTTCTGGGGATATGTAGAGAAGCGTTGCCGAACCATTTGCCACCCGCTCCAAAGCATTTGCACGCTCAATTGGATCAAGCAAGCCGTTAACAGTCACCGCTTCATTGATCCCAATAGCGTTCAAATTATCTACCTGATCCTTCATTAAAGATTGCAACGGAGAAATCACAACGGTTAGTCCGTGGACCGCTTTTCCTGCCATTAATGCCGGAAGTTGGAACGTGATAGATTTTCCACCACCGGTTGGAAATACCGCCAGAACGGATTTTCCGTCTACAGCGGCCTGAGCAGCCTTTTCTTGCAGAGGTTCACCATTATATGTACGAAAGCTGTCGTATCCAAATATGCGTTTAAGTTCCCTATGAATATCCAATGCATTATGGCAGTAAGTGCATCCATTCGCACACGGCGTCCCTCGAAGATATTTAATCACATTTTCTATTTTCGGATAATTCTTCAGCAACCACGGCGGTGTAATAGAATGCTCGTCATTTGCTCCAATCAATGCAAGTGCATAAGCCAGTTCCACCGGATAATGCCGAATCAATGGCAACAGATCAGCGTTTGTGCAAATACGCCCCTCATACTCCATGTGGATTAACTCATAAATTTTTGCCTTGTACGGGCGGAAGTTTACATATTGAAAAAAACCGCTGAACTCAGGATGATCGTATAGCAAACAGCAAAAAATCTGCTTCACTTTCGGCGGTAAATCAAAAAAAGCATTGACCTCATCATAAAAAAGGGAAGCGGCCTTTTGGCAATCATTTACCGGATCATTGAGTTGTTCCGTCTGAAGCTTGTCATCTTTTAGTAACGCATGATATGGACGTTTCGGAAACAAAAGCGGCGAAAGATAAAGCGTATCAATCACAGTAACCCGAAGTTCATAACCAAGTGAATCATGGATATACTTTAAGTCGTGGTGAAGAATGTTATGTCCGCAAATGTACTCCGCCCCTGCTATGAATTCAACAAAATTTCGGACAGATGCCGAGTGAAAATAGGCTCGGTCTTGCCGAACCGCACCAATATCGTGGATTTTGTGGTCATCAACACCAACTTCTGTGTCGATAAAGACAATAGACTTCGCCATTCGAGTACGTTCCCCCTCCGCCAATAAACTTTATAACGGCACTGCAAATCAAATTTCAGCCTAAGCTAATGCATGACGCAATCCCCATCAAAGTATCTGCCCGTCGTTTTGCATTTTTGATTTACAATTCTTCCGCCTTGAACGTAGTATATCCCTCGTAATAGTAGCTGTGGTCGATGCCCTTCATAAAAACTTCACGGCTGTTCACGTCATCGGTCAGGGCCGCCTTCAGCAGCACCTTGATCTCCACGTCCTTGATGGGGCTGCGCTCCATGGCCAGCAAATAGTCCTCTTTATCGACCTTGCTCCAATCCACAATCTGTCCGATACCGGCTTTCA
>OKRY01002463.1_pt1 | contig 14430 bp, 10 predicted proteins | sample 1601121 | NCBI WGS metagenome assembly OKRY01 (sample SAMEA3541546, study PRJEB24748) | human gut metagenome | biome: human gut; feature: human-associated habitat; material: faeces | place: China | collected 2012
GGGCACTTCGCCGCGCGCGATGCGCAGCGCAAGCCCTTCGACGATGGCGCTCTTGCCCACGCCGGCCTCGCCGATCAGGATCGGGTTGTTTTTCTTGCGGCGCGAGAGGATCTGCACCACGCGTTCGATCTCCTGCTCGCGGCCTATGACCGGGTCGATCTTCCCCTCGCGGGCCAGCCGCGTGAGGTTCACGCCGAACTTGTCCAGCAGGTGGGCCGGGCCTTTCTCCTCGTTCCTGTTCTCCTCGCCGAAGTCGAGCATGTGAACCTGCACTTCGGTGCGGAAGTCGTCGCCCACGGCGAATTTTTGCAGGTCTCCGGACACGCTGTCGGCCGTCACGCCGTACATCTCCAGTACGCGCGCGGTCGCCGTCGAACGGTCGCTGATGATGGCCAGCAGCGCGTGGGCCGTCGACACGCTCCGGGCGACGCCCGGCATTGCGAGCAGTTCCTCGGTGAAGTCGCGGTAATACTCCTCGGGCGACCGGGTCTCCTGCTGTTTGGCGCTGATTACCTCGCGTTCGATGCGCAGGCGCACCTGATAAAGCTCCCAGTCCTTGAGCCGGGAGGATAAAAGCTGGTAGGCGAGCGACCCCTCTTCGCGGAGCAGTTCCAGCGTGAGGAAGTCCTTGAGCGAATGCGTCATTCCCGCCTTCGTCGTGTTGAATGCCGAACGGGCGATGATGCCCTCCAACGTTTTCGAAATTTTTGGTTGCATGTTGCGTCGTCGTTATGAATTCGCCATACTAACGAGAGCGCGTATGTGATTATTATGCGGCCGTTTTTGTTTAGCGGCTGAACTTTGATGGCTGATGCAGAGGCGTTTCCGTCGGACGGGCATTTTCGGAGCAGCCCCAAGGCATCGGGTTTACCGGCTGACTTCCAATATCTTGCGGGCTTTATCGGAGTGTTTCCGGGCGGAATTGTATAGAATTGGCTTTTTTATGGCGCGACTTGCCGGAATGTTCCGGATATTTCGCTGACGATCACCGAAATCCGACCGGAATGCATTTTCGGCCTTTTGGGGTATAAAATTTTATTTCGGGTGATTTTGTGACGGAAAAGGCTCTCCCGGACAGTCGGTTTTAGCTCTCCGCCGCCGGGTTTTCAGCTGCGGGGCCACTCGCCGACCTCCATGTCGCGCATCTCCGCGCCGTCGATCGTAAGGCGTACGCCAAGACCACCCCCTTCGTGATCCTCACCTCCAACCGGGCCCGGCCTCTCTCCGAGGCCCTGCGCCGCCGGTGCGCCTACCTGCACATCGACTATCCCGATATGGAGAAGGAACTGGCCGTTCTGCGCAAGAAGCTGCCCCATGTGGACGACCGCCTGGCGGCCCAGGGGGCGCTGGCGGGGCAGAAGCTTCGTTCCACCGAGGCTATTCTGAAAAAGCCCTCCATTGCGGAAACCCTGGATTGGGCTGCGGCGCTGGATGCCCTGGGCATTGCCGAGCTGACCCCGGAAGCCATCCGGCAGACGGCGGGCTTTGTGGCGACTTTCTTTTCGATAAACGCCTGTAACTTCTCGGTAGCGTCGAAATGAATCGACTGAATCTTAATTTCCATAGTGACCTCCAATTTTAAAAAGGTTACGCCCTAGGATGGGCAATATTATAAACTCGTTTTAATTGCTCGAACGTAGTATGCGTATAAATCTCGGTTGTCGAGAGATTCGCATGTCCAAGCAGCTTTTTCAAACTTTCAATTCCTACGTGATGATTCAGCATTGCCGTGGCAAATGAATGTCTCAACACATGAGGACTCTTTTTCTTCAACGAGCAAACCCTTGCGAGGTTCGTTCTCACGATATCCCTGACCTTTGCAGGCTGCATCCTTTCACCTTTATCAGAAAGAAAGAATGCCGGAGAAGAAGCTTCAATGCTTGCATCCCTCAACTTAAGATATTCGCGGAGCGTATTTTTAAGCTCGTCACCGAATGGCACTATTCTCTGTTTGTTTCCCTTACCCGTTATCTTGATCTCCGAATTCACGAAGCTGACATCACAGTCATCCAGATTCACGAGTTCCGACAGTCGCATCCCAGTTTCATAGAACGTTATAATTATGGTACGCGCACGTACATTATTATAATCATCGCCCCACACCTGCCTATCCAGAAGTTCATCCATCTCACTTTCCTTAACGAATTGTGGAAGAGGTTTCTCTTTTTTAGGCCCCTTGATGCTATATACGGGATCAGACTCAACATAATGTCTTGTCAAAGCAAACCGGTAGAAGGTTTTCAGAGCACTGAGCCGACGTTCGACCGTTGCAGCTGAATTTCCCTTATCCATCATGCTTTCCATCCAATTCCGAACCATGTCAGAATCGACGGTCTCCCAAGAGAACGAATCAGACAAGCCTTTAGCAAACTTCTCGAAGTATGTCAGATCATCCCGATAGCTTTCTACTGTCCGTGGCGACCTGTTCAGCTCACTGTATAAGTATTCCAAGAACTTGTCTATATTCAACATAACAGTTGTAGTTTTTGTTATTCGGCAACGAAATTACGAAAATATTTCGAAACCACCAAATATTTTGAGGATTTTTTACTTTTAATGCTCTCTTCTTGAACTTTTGCTTCCAATAAGAGAGCATTTTCATCCTCTACCGAGGATAATATTATTCCTCGTTAGCGCGCAACTGCTGTACGTAGATGGCGTGTTCCATCTTGAGACGCTTCAAAACAGATGGCTTGTCGTACTGCTGACGAGCACGCAACTCCTTAACAACACCTGTCTTTTCAAACTTTCTCTTAAACTTCTTGAGAGCTCTCTCGATGTTCTCACCGTCCTTAACTGGTACAATAATCATTTTTTTGCTTTTTAATTTATTATGTTAAACTTATGTTATTTCTAGCGAAATGGGCGTAATGCCACAAATTGCGGGTGCAAAATTACATCTTATTTTTCAGAAAACCAAGATTTTAGGCATTTTTTTGCTCTAAAACCTTTATTTTATGGCTTTTGTGGCATTTTTCAGCCATTTTTTCTCTTCTTCATCGAGATGAGGAGCCAATCTTGCATACACTTCAGCATGATAATCATTGAGCCATGCAATCTCTTCCGGCAAGAGCATCTCTACATCTATAGGAGTGGTGTCGATCGGACAGAGGGTAAGGGATTCTATCTGCAGGAACTTACCGAATTCTGTCTCCTTATAATCTTGAATCAGTATGGTATTCTCGATTCTCACGCCGAACTTTCCAGCAAGATAGAGTCCTGGCTCATCTGTCAGCGTCATTCCTGCACGGAGAGGTGCCGGCATGTATTCCATACGAACCTGGTGAGGTCCCTCATGCACATTCAGATAAGAACCTACACCATGTCCGGTACCGTGCAGGAAGTTCAAGCCTTCTCTCCACATGCATTCTCTGGCAAGCGCATCCAACTGAGTACCAGAAGCTCCATCCGGGAATTTTGCCAACTCCAGCTGAATGTGTCCCTTGAGAACCAAGGTGTAGATATGCTTCATCTCATCTGTTACTGGACCAAGAGCGATGGTACGGGTGATGTCTGTAGTTGCATCCTGATACTGGGCACCGGAATCCAGCAGAAGAAGTCCTTCCGGCTTGAGCGGAATATCGGTCTCCGGAGATGCCTCGTAATGCACGATAGCTCCATGCTCCTGATAACCTGCAATTGTATCAAATGAGATGTCGCGGAACAAATCCTGTTCAGCACGCAATGCAGTCAACTTCTTGTCGATGGAAATCTCGGTCTCACCTCCAGCTTCCACAGCAGGGAGCAGCCATCTCAGGAACTTGACCATTGCCACGCCATCACGTACCATCGCCCGGCGATAGCCCGCAATTTCAGCTTCACTCTTCACAGCCTTCATGGCAGGTATCGGAGAGTTCTGGGAAACGATTTCCTGGCATTTCACGGTTTTCCAAAGATGATAACTGGTTTCATTGCCATCCAGCAGAATATTATATTCTGCATACTGCTCCAATCCCTCTTCCACCTTATTATAATTATATACAGAGATACCAGCTTCCTGGAGATAAGCACGAACTTCATCTGTAAGCTTAGCCTCATCTACAAAAAGCGACACCTTATCAGATGCAATCAGGAGATAACTAACGAATACCGGATTGCAATGAACATCCGTACCACGCAAGTTCAAAGTCCAGGCGATATCATCGAGTGCAGACACCAGCATACCATCAGCATGAACACCTCGCAAAGCCTTTCTGATTCGAGCGATTTTGGAAACGGCTGTCTCACCGGCAAATTCCAAAGGCTGAATCTCCACCTGATTTTCCGGAATAGCAGGACGATCTTTCCAAATTTCCTTCAAAGGATCAAAATTAGTGCGCAAGATAATACCACCCTCCTTACGCAAATCAGAAATAAGTGCCGAGGTCATTGCGTATGAGTTGACCATACCATCCAGTCCAACCTCAGGAGATGCAACATCTGCCAATTTCTTTCCCAGCCATTCTGCAACAGTAGGAGTTCCAGGAATCTTGAGCTTCATTAATTGGAACTCAGTTCCCTCCAACTGTTCTTCTGCCGCAAGGAAGTAGCGGGAGTCAGTCCACAATGCAGCAGAGTTTATGGTTACCACAGCGGTACCAGCCGATCCGTTGAATCCGGAGATCCAAGCTCTGCCGAGCCAATGGTCTGCCACATACTCACTCTGATGAGCATCCGTACTAGGGAAGATAAAGGCAGCCAGATGTTCACGCTTCATCACTTCCCTCAAGCTAGCTAATCTTTGATTGATTTCATTCATAATTGCCAAGTATTGATAATAACATATTCGATTTTCATGCCATTTACCGCCTCCAGAGCAGAGGAAATAACGGCATTTTGCTAATTAGAGATTACAAAGATACTAATTTTAAGAATTAATCACAAATTTAAGCGTAAAATAATGCACGATTTACATTACTTTTTATTAATTTTGCGGTCGGAAAGCTAAAAGTGCGAGATTTACGGTCTTTTTAACCGATAGCAATCCCAAAAAGCAAGGGCTGCGACCAGGTGCCGCCTACCCTAACAAGAAATTTATAAACACTTAAATAAAAAATTGTAGTTATGGAATTTTTAACAAATGACAAGCTCGTTATCGTCGGTGCAGGCGGTATGATTGGTTCTAACATGGTTCAGAGCGCTTTGATGCTCGGTCTTACTCCTAATATTTGTCTCTACGACATCTTCGAGCCAGGTGTTCACGGTGTATTCGATGAGATTCAGCAGTGCGCATTCCCTGGTGTTAACGTTACTTATACAGTAAATCCAGAGGAAGCTTTCACTGGTGCTAAGTACATCATCTCTTCTGGTGGTGCTCCTCGTAAGGAGGGTATGACTCGTGAGGACCTTCTCAAGGGTAACTGCAAGATCGCTGCTGAGTTCGGTGACAATATCAAGAAGTACTGCCCAGAGGTTGAGCACGTAGTTGTTATCTTCAACCCAGCTGACGTTACAGCCTTGACAGCTCTTATCCACTCTGGTTTGAAGCCAAATCAGTTGACTTCACTCGCAGCTCTCGACTCTACTCGTTTGCAGCAGGCTTTGGCTCTCGAGTTCGGTGTACAGCAGGATAAGGTTACTGGCGCTCACACTTACGGTGGTCACGGCGAGCAGATGGCAGTATTTGCTTCTCAGGTTAAGGTTGACGGCAAGCCATTGGCAGAGATGGGTCTTTCTGACGAGCGTTGGGAGGAGATCAAGCACCACACAGTACAGGGTGGTTCTAACATCATCAAGCTCCGTGGCCGTTCTTCATTCCAGAGCCCAGCTTACAATGCAGTTAAGATGATCGAGGCTGCTATGGGTGGCGAGAAGTTCACATTGCCTGCAGGTTGCTACGTTAATTGCGACAAGTGCGGCTTCAAGAACGTAATGATGGCTATGCCTACTACTATCGACAAGACTGGTGTTCACTTCACAGAGCCTACAGGTACAGAGGAAGAGCTCGCTAGCCTCGCTAAGTCTTACGAGCACCTTTGCAAGATGCGCGATGAGATCGTAGAGCTTGGCATCGTTCCTCCAGTAGCTGAGTGGAAAGAGATGAACCCTAACTTGTAATTCTCCACTTCGGATTTTTAGAAGTTAACTCGATAAGGGCTGAATCGTGAAAATGCTTCATGATTCAGCCTTTTTTGGTTTTCATTTTTCCTGCCTTCAGCAACTTTATCCGCAAATACGCCATAAAGTTACACTTTTCTGTAAATCGGGTTATACGACTTTGGCATTATTTTTGTAATTTTGCAAACAGAAATAACAAATAAGAAAGGATAATAGAAAATTATGGAACAGATAAAGAACAAATCATTCGGAGGCGAGCGCCCTCTCTTTGGTGCTCACGATGTACGCCTGGAGGACATCACAATTACAGATGGCGAGTCGGGCATCAAGTGCTGCAAGAACATAGAATGCCACCATTCCAAGTTTTATGGCAAATACCCTTGGTGGCATGTGGATGGCTCCCTCATCACAGACTGCTACTTCGCCCCAGAGAGCCGTTCCGCCATCTGGTATAGTGATAATATGGTGATGAAAGACTGCACCATCGATGGTCCTAAGTTCTTCCGCGAAATGAAGAACCTGGATTTGGAAAACGTCAACATCACGGATGCAGACGAGACTTTCTGGAAAGTAGATGGTCTGAAACTGAAGAACGTAAAGCTTCACGATGGCACCTATCCATTTATGTTTTCCAAGAACATTTATGTAGATGGACTGGAGAGCGACTCCAAGTATGTATTCCAATACTGCAGCAACGTGGAGATTCACCATGCCAAGATAACTACCAAGGATAGTTTCTGGGAGTGCGAGAATGTGACCGTTTATGATTCAGAACTGAATGGCGAGTATCTTGCCTGGCACAGCAAGAACATCAAGTTCGTACGTTGCCACATCAGCGGCGAGCAGCCACTCTGCTATATGGACCACGTCACACTCGAAGACTGCACATTTGATAAGGAATGCGACCGCGCCTTTGAGGATTGCATGAACATCAATGCACACATCAAGGGAAGCATCACCAATATCAAGAACCCTATTTCCGGAAGAATCGAGGCAGACGAAGTGGGAAGCGTAACCTACACAGAGTTTGCCAAGGCACCTAAGGGAGCATGTGAAATCATCGACCATTCGAAATAGCAGAAGCATTCATTGCAATTCTGTATTCCCTTAAACAAAATAAGCATTGCCATTAAGGAGAAATGTTCTTAGTATTAGGAGAAATCTCTGTTCATAAGTTCTGAACTTACATTCAACAGTGTTGAACTTATGTTCAACAGTGCTGAACATAAGTTCAACACTTGTGAACGGAGATTTTGATAAAGGAAAAAGAGATTTATCCTACGGGCAATGAAGAAATAACATAGATAGAAAACAAATATGAAATACAATTTTGATGAAATCATCGAACGTCGCGGTACCAATTCCTATAAATGGGATCTGGTAAAGGAAGACGGCGTTATTCCGATGTGGGTAGCAGACATGGATTTCCAGACAGCTCCCTGCATCATTGAAGCTCTGCAGAAGCGTGTTGCTCACGGTATCTTCGGCTACACCCTAGTACCAGATTCTTACTACGAGGCAATCATCAACTGGTTTTCCCGCCGCCACCAGTGGAAGATAGAGAAAGACTGGATTCTCTATACTTCGGGTGTAGTACCAGCTATCTCCTGCAGCCTAAAGGCTATCTGTATGCCAGGCGAGAAGGTTTTGGTGCAGACTCCAGTGTACAACTGCTTCTTCTCATGCATTACCAATAGCGGCTGCGAAGTAGTGGAAAATGAATTGAAGCGTGTGGGCAACTGCACCTACGAAATCGATTTTGAGGATTTCGAGCGCAAGTGTGCCGATGAGAAGACCACCGCCTTCATTCTCTGCAACCCTCACAACCCAGCCGGAAGAGTATGGAAGAAAGAGGAACTGGAGCGAATGAACGACATCTGTCTCAAGCATAATGTGAAGATCATTGCCGATGAAATTCACTGCGAACTCGTCATGCCTGGCTATCACTACACTCCATTTGCCAGCATCAGCGAAGCTTGCCGCGACAACTGCGTGGTACTGAACTCACCTTCAAAGTCATTCAATATTGCCGGGCTCCAGATAGCCAACATCATCTGTCCGGATGCAGCATTGCGCCGCCGCATCAACCGTGCCATCAACATCAACGAGGTATGTGATGTCAATCCCTTCGGCGTCATCGCTCTCCAGGCTGCCTACAACGAGGGTGAGGAATGGCTCGACGAACTGAACCAGTATCTCTACGAGAACTATCAGGCTGTAAAGGAATTCTTCAATTCTGAGTTGCCGCAGGTTCGCATTACCCGTCTTGAGGGAACTTACCTGGTTTGGCTCGATATTCTTCCATTTGAATTATCAAGCGACGAGGCTTACGAGAAACTGATGAATGACGGCAAGGTGTTCGTCAACAGCGGTACGATGTATGGCAGAAAGGCTGGTCAAGGCTACCTGCGCCTCAACATCGCCTGTCCTCGCAAGACCCTGATGCAGGGTTTGATTCGCATCGCACGAGTTCTCAGCCAGTATATGGACGAGGAGGATTTGAGCGGATGTCCTGCATAAAAGAGCGAAAGTCCTGCGTAAAAGAGCGAATAAAGAGAAAAGAATTCTAAATACAATGTTTAAAACAAGATAATATGGAAAATGAAGTTTTAAAAGCCATCAAGGAGAGAAGAAGCATTCGTCGATTCAAGGCTGACCAGATTACCGACGAGGAATTAAAGACAGTTTTGGAAGCTGGCACTTGGGCTGCTACCGGTCATGGCACACAGGAGCCATTCATCATAGCAGTTCAGAATCCTGAGGTTTGCGCCCAGCTTCGCAAGATGAACGCAGACATCATGGGTGTGGAGAGTGATCCTTACTACGGAGCGCCAACCATCGTCATCGTCCTGGCACCAGAAAGTAATGTAAACGGAGTAAAAGACGGCAGCCTCATCCTAGGCAATATGATGCTTGCAGCCCACTCCATCGGTCTTTCTTCCTGCTGGATCAACCGTGAAGATGGCATGTTCGCATCAGAAGAAGGCAAGAAGCTGATGAAGGACTGGAATCTTCCTGAAGGTTTGATGGGAGTAGGAGCCCTGGCATTGGGTTATGCATCTGCACATCCTCATACCGTAAAGCCTCGCAAGGAGGATTACTACCGCATCATCAAATAGAAAAAGCATAATACAAGCATGGAATAAAACAAATAGAATTCTATGCCAAACATCAAAAAAGGTCTCATGATTTTCAAAAACCATGAGACCTTTTATATATTATAATGTAACCTTGGCCAAAACCTTGTCTGTGGCTCCCGAAAGGCTCGCTACGAAAGCACCAGCCTCATCGCCAGCCTGCTTCAGGAAAGCTTCGTCATTCATCAGCGACTTCATCAAGCCCTCGAAATCCTCGTAGGTATTGATTTCGAAACCGCCACCCGATTTCAGCAAGCCCTGAGCCTCCTGGAACTTCTTGTTGTTTGGACCGAAGATAACCGGCATATTCCATACAGCAGCTTCCAGAGTATTATGAATGCCGACACCAAATCCGCCGCCGACATAAGCCACATCTCCATAGTTATACATACTGCTCAGCAATCCGAAGCAATCAATAATCAACACATCAGCCTTGGCTGCTTCTTCTGGCGTAGTCTGAGTATAACGTACTACCTTCTTATCCCTCAAGAGAGAAAGAATCAACTTCAGATGTTCCTCAGCAATCACATGAGGAGCAATCAACAGTCGCCAATTCTTATGCTCATTGAAGAAACGGATAAAGATTTCCTCATCAGGAGGCCATGAACTACCAGCCACGAAGACCTTATAATCCGGACGAGATGCTTTTTCAGAAGAAACATCAGAAGAAACCGAAGCTTTTTCTGCCGAACCAGCCACCCCACTTCTGAAAGCTTCGCAGATAGGCAAGCGCTTTGCAGCCTCCTTGATCTGGAGCACACGGTCGAAACGAGTATCTCCTACCACATCCACATCCTTGATGCCGATGCTTTCGAGCAATCGTTTGCTCTCCTCGTTCTGCACGAAGAAACGGGTAAAACACTTCAGTACATTTGCATAACTCCTGCCGTACCACTTGAAGAATACCTGATCCTCGCGGAAGATACTGCTCACACTATAGGTAGGAATGTTGCGATGCATAAGAATATGAAGGAAATTAGACCAGAACTCATACTTGATGAAGAAAGCCATCACAGGGCGTACCAGGCGAAGGAAACGGATGGCATTCAGACGGGTATCCACTGGCATATAGCAGATAATGTCGGCACCCTCATAGTTCTTGCGCACCTCATAACCCGAAGGAGAATAAAAGGTGAGCAAAATCTTATACTGAGGATATTCCTTGCGGATTTGCTCCATCAATGGACGTCCCTGCTCAAACTCGCCGAGCGAAGCCGCATGAAACCAAATGTACTTAGCATTAGGATCCACCTTTTGCTTCAATATCTTGAAAGCCTCACGCTCACCACGCCACATTTTGCGTACTTTTTCATTAAACAGACTGGCGATGGCAATACCCAACAGGACGAAATATATTACGATATTATAGATCATGATATTACTTTTATTGGTTAGTATCTATAAATACGTGAACTCTCTGAGAAACATTCAGCCCGACGGCGAAAGTTCCTCAGAGAGATGTTTATTGTGAATTAACCCAAAACTTCGATAGCCTTGCGAAGGCGACGCAAAGTCTCCTCCTTACCGAGGAAGGCAGAGATGTCGAACATACCTGGTCCCTTGCCCTCTCCTACGAGAGTCAGACGGAAAGCATTCATCACATCACCGAGCTTGTAACCCTTATCCTCTACCCACTTCAATACGACAGGCTCCTGACCCTCGATAGAGAAGTCCTCGATGCCCTCAAGAACCTCAGCGAGTTCAGTCATCTGCTGTGCAGAGTACTCCTTCCAGCGTTTCTTGGCTGTCTTGGCATCATACTCTGTAGGAGGGAGGAAGAAGAATGAGCACAATGGCCACAACTCATAGACGAAGTTCACACGATCCTTCATCATGTGTACCACCTGCTTTACTCTATCCAAAGTCTCCTCTACACCATTGTTGGCTACGATTGGTGCAAAGAGGTTGGCAATCTCATCATCACTCTTCATGAGAATGTACTCGTGGTTGAACCAGATACCCTTCTTGAAGTCGAACTTGGCACCAGCCTTGGAACAGCGGGAGATATCAAAAGCCTTCACCAACTCATCGAGAGAGAAGATTTCCTGCTCTGTACCAGGGTTCCAACCGAGGAGCGCCAGGAAGTTGACTACTGCCTCTGGGAAATAGCCACTCTCACGATAACCTGAAGAAACCTCACCGGTCTTAGGATCGTGCCACTCCAATGGGAATACAGGGAAACCAAGGCGGTCACCATCGCGCTTGCTCAACTTACCCTTACCCTCTGGCTTGAGAAGCAGAGGAAGGTGGGCGAAGCGAGGCATGGTATCTTCCCAACCAAATGCCTGATAAAGAAGAACGTGTAATGGGGCACTAGGCAACCACTCCTCACCACGAATCACGTGAGAGATTTCCATCAGGTGGTCGTCCACGATGTTTGCCAAGTGGTAAGTTGGCAATTCATCAGCACTCTTATAGAGCACCTTGTCATCCAGGATATCACTCATCACCTTCACGTCGCCACGAATCATATCGTTGACATGAATCTCCTGTCCTGGTTCAATCTTGAAACGCACGGTATATTGCTTACCGTCTGCGATGAGCTGATCTACCTCCTCCTTGGAAAGGGTGAGAGAGTTGCGCATCTGCATACGGGTATGAGCATCGTACTGGAAATTCTGAATCTCAGCACGCTTAGCTTCCAGCTCCTCTGGAGTATCGAAAGCGATGTATGCCTTACCATTGTCCAAAAGCTGCTGTACATATTTCTTATAGATATCACGACGCTCGCTCTGACGATAAGGACCATGCTCGCCACCGAAACTCACACCCTCATCAAACTGGATACCGAGCCACTTGAAAGATTCCAGGATATATTCCTCGGCTCCTGGTACGAAACGATGAGAGTCTGTATCCTCGATACGGAACACAAGCTCACCACCATGCTGGCGAGCAAACAAATAATTATAAAGGGCGGTACGGCGTTTTCGTATTCGGTGCCGCAGTATTCTGCAATGCATTTGCGCAGGGAGGTATATTCCCTGTCAGGGTATGTCGTGATCACATCGATCTGCTCGGAGAGAGCGGTCCGAAGAAGCGGTGATACGCCAAGCGGATTGACATTTGCGGAAAAACTGACGATCTCTTCTTTTTTGATGCCGTAAATCTGTTCTATTTTTTCTAAATCACTTCCGTGAAAATGGTCTTTGTGTTTTATCATTGCGAACTCCTCCAAATTGGTTTATAATCTATTATAATGATTGTCATTGAAAAAGCAAGCAATTAAGAGAGAAAAAGCAGGTGTCGATTTGCGAAGACGGATACAACAACTGGCAAGGGGAAAATTCGAACACTTAAAGCCGTCTCTTTCAATTTCTGTGGATAAGATTGACATCACAGCAATGGAAGGTAATGATATTTCGGGGGATTTCGTGATCACAAGCACAAATCATGTGCCGATGCGTGGAATCGTATATTCTTCCAATCCGAGGATGGAATGTCTGACACCGCAGTTTGAAGGGGAAGAAATAAGGATTCGTTACCAATTTCATAGTTATGGTCTGATCGAAGGTGATATTCAAAAAGGAGAGTTCTGTATCGTAGTAGAACAGGGTGAATATAACCTTTCTTTTGTTGTGTCTGTTTCAAAACTGTATGCAGAATCCTCGGTTGGCAAAGTGAAAAATTTATCCGATTTTGCCAGATTATCAGAAAACGACTTTGACGAGGCATTTCATCTGTTTTATTCGGGCAAGTTTAAAAACATATTTCATCCGGATGAAAAAAGGGAGATGCTTTTATATGAGGGTTTGTCGAAAGGAACACCATCCGGACAGAAAGTGGAGGAGTTTTTGATCGGAATCCACAAAAAGAAGCGGACTGTGGTTTCATTGGAAGAAAGCAGTGCCATATTTTACCAGGTGCATGAAAACAGACTTGAAACTTTTCAGGTGAACAGAAACCAGCATGGATATCTTGAAATCAGAGTCCATTCGGATGCAGAATTTCTGGTTTTAAAGAAACCACGGGTCACCGATGAGATGTTTGTGGGAAGTATCTGTGATGTGGAATATTATATTGTGACAGAAAAAATGCATGCGGGAAGGAATTTTGGAAAGATCCGTCTGGAGATACCGGGACAGAAACCATTGATCTATACGGTGTGTGCCACGACTAAGCAGGAAAATAAAACGAAGGATGAACCTGTTTTTTTTGATATCCAGAAATCACGCACAAAATTAATGCAGCTTTATCTGGAATACCGCCTGAAACGGATTGTGACCGGAGTATGGGCAAACCAGTCGGGGGTTATTTTGGATCATCTTTCCGTTTTGTGTGAGAATGAAAAGATTTATGGACTGATGAAGGCACAGACGCTGATCATCAACCGCCAGAGACAGGAGGCATCCTGGATATTAGATGATTTTAAACGGACGTGTGAGGATCATGAAAGTCCGGAATGGGGGTATTATCTTTATCTGTGCACATTGATGGAGCGGGAGCCGTCCTATGTGGATCGTCTGACGACGGAAGTGGAACAGATTTTTAAACTGCATCCGGATAATTCGATGTTGTTCTGGGTGCTGTTATTTTTAAAAGAAGAGTATTATCAGAAGCCGGCAGAAAGGTTAGAAGCAATTCGTGACTGGATGCGTTATGATAACAGCCCGTATTTTTATCTGGAGGCATATTATCTGATCTGGCAGGATCCATATTTACTGGCGAGACTTGGATCATTTGAGGTTCGCATATTATACTGGACTGCAAGATGGGGCATTATGACACGGGATATAGCAATACAGGTGGCCGGGCTTATTTCAGAAAAAAAAGAATATCATCCGTTTTTATACCATATTTTAGAGGCGTGTTATGAGGTGAAACCGGATGATGAAATGCTGACGGCGGTGTTAGGATATCTGATCCGCAGCCAGTGCTTTGGTGCAAAGTATCATCACTGGTATGAACTTGGAATTGAACGTGAGATCCGCATCACGAGCCTGTATGAAGCGTATCTTTTATCACTGGATGGAAGAAAATTAGAACGTGTACCAAAGATGCTTCAGCTGTATTTTCAGTATGACAGTGGATTGTCCTGGCAGCAGAAAGCGGTTTTATTTGTCAATATTATTGCGGCAAAAAAGGTGCAGCCTGAGGTATATCAGAAATATCTGCCGATCATAGAACGGTTTGCGATGGAGCAGATGGAGGCTGGTCATATCGATGATAATCTGGCGATTATCTATTCTGATTTATTAAATAAAGGCATGATACAAAAAGAGATGGCAGGACCACTGGCGAAGATTCTCTTTACCCATAA
>OKRY01002469.1_pt1 | contig 14397 bp, 15 predicted proteins | sample 1601121 | NCBI WGS metagenome assembly OKRY01 (sample SAMEA3541546, study PRJEB24748) | human gut metagenome | biome: human gut; feature: human-associated habitat; material: faeces | place: China | collected 2012
AAGTTGATAGACGCTGGGAAGAACTTTTAAAGTTGGAGGAAATGAGTAATAGTTAGTTTTTTTCTTAAAAGGACCGTATCTTTTTGCGAAAAGATACGGTCCTTATTTTTTCTCTTTTTAATTTGATAACTTTTGGTCAGTGCCTCTATTGGATGTAAAGCACGACACGGAACCCAACGTTGATGTAGCAATCGCCTACAGGATAGTCGCCGTGGCGGTAAGAAACTGGGCAGTCAGACCCGCTGTTACCGAAGCTACCACCACGAAGGACGGCGTATGTCGTTGCGTTTGCATCTTTAGAATCGTATTTTCCTGTTTCTGTTGTCCTTTCCCACATATTTCCTGCCATATCGTATATATTACATGCCGAATTTCTTTTTGGATCTCCTTCTACAGTAACTCCTGTTGCAACTTCTGTATATTCACTACCTTTAGTATATGAACCATTATTATAAACATATGCTGGGAACCATCTCCAAACATTATCTTTAGCTGTTCTTCCTTGATGTCTTGCATATAATCCTTTTAATGTATAATTTGCATTATAATAATTTCCCCAAGCAGTACTATCTGTTACAGATTTCTTAGTACTATCCGATACCCACTGAGTTATTGTATCCCAAGCTGTTCCATCTATTAAATAACTTTTTATTGTTTTACTCTCGCCATACATATTTTCAGATACTGTCTTTGAATTTGTTTGGCTTATATAATTCCAAGATGGAGTATTTTTCTTACTTACTGGTAATAAATTTTTACTGTTCTCGTCTTTTGTTTCATCCTTAGATTTATGTGTTTTACTATAATCTCCATCTAATCTACTGACTTGCCAATATGTTGAACCATCTTTATCATTATAGAAATTTGCAGTTGTAGGCTCTCCTGCTTCAAATCTTCCTACATAAAATCCTCCGTATTTTTCAACACTACTCGCTTTTGCAGCAGAAACCCTTTGTCCATTAACTGTTTCTCCTCCATCATCTTTCCAATCACTATAATTTCTATAACGATAAGTTCTCCATCCACCATTTCCGGTATCGTCTACTGCATCATTATAATCATTTGCATTTGCAGTTTCGTATGTATGTAATTGATATGTTGCTTTTCCTCCATTACAAGGAACCCAAACAAATTGATTTCCTCCTTTAGAATTGTTGTCATCATCATCAAATTTATCAGATATTACAAGTCCTGTTGAGGGCTTTCCAGTTACATAATAGAATCCACTTGGTATTACTGCTTTTATTGTTGTGTTATCAGTATTTTCCTCAACAATTATCATTCTTACTTTGGCATTTCCATCTGAATCTTTTGATGAAAGGATTTCCTTATCTGCTGCATCTGTAGCTGTTGCTGCTGTTACTTGTTTCAATCCTTCTTCCTTTTCTATTGCCTTTTGTTCACTTGTGTTTCCTATAATTTCACTTATATCATAAGTTTTTCCATTATATTTTACTGTACCTTGAGAAACACTTGTTTCTACTCCGCTTACTTTTCCAAGTTCTTCTAATATATATTCATTTTCTGAACCTGTTTGACCTTTTACATAATAATTTGTTACTGCTTCATAAGCTTTTGTCTGTAAAAATTCTAGGTCTGACGCAGCCTCTGTATTTTCTTTTGCTTTTGCCGCATTTGTTAAAATTCCATTTTGGCCTGTTAACATACTAACACTAACACCTGCCAAAATAAGTAGTACTATTATTGTTACTACTAGTGCAATTAAGGTTATACCTCTTTTATCCTTATATATTCTCATTTTATACCTCCTAGACATATTCACTTTATGCATCTATTTTAATTCTAACATTATAGTTGCCTTGGTTCAACATATTTTAGTAAATGTATCATAAATATAAAATTTCTGTAACAATACCGCTTTTTAAGTACTCTTAATAATTACTTCGGAAGTATTTTCGTATATACTACTAATTTAAACTCATTATATTTTTGTAATAATTCTAAAAATCGCCTTGAACATCGGCGTGTACTTCTAAGCCCATTACAACTTCATAGTCTTCTCTTGCCATTATTGTGCACCTCCTTTAAATGTTGGTTTATATTTCTCACGGAAGTTCGTTGCTTGTTCATATGTATATGCTGCTTTTATAATTGTTTCTTCACTAAATTTATTTCCTATAATTTGCATACCAATTGGAAGTCCTTGACTATCTACTCCACATGGTACTGATATTCCTGGAAGTCCTGCAATATTTACAGAAACTGTGCAAATATCTGCCAAATACATTTCCATTGGGTTTGTTGATCTTTCTCCTAGTTTAAACGCTGTTGTTGGAGATACTGGTGTTACTATAACATCATATTTTTCAAATGCTTTATTAAATTCATTCATTACAAGTGTACGAACTTGTTGAGCTTTTTTGTAATATGCATCATAATATCCTGAAGATAATACATAAGTTCCAAGTATAATTCTTCTTTTTACTTCTGCTCCAAAAGCTTCACTTCTTGATTTTTTATAGATTTCTTTTAAAGTTTTTGCTTCTGGTGATCTATATGTGTATCTTATTCCATCATATCTTCCTAAATTTGAACTTGCTTCTGCACATGCAATTATATAATAAGTTGCTAAGGCATAGTTTGCAATATCTAATGAAAATTCTTCTACTTCTGCTCCCATTTTCTTGTATTCTTCTATTGCTTTTTCTAATGATGCTTTAACTTCTGGATTTATTCCTTCTCCATAGAATTCTTTTGGAACTCCTATTTTCAATCCTTTAACATCTTTTTGTAATGCTTCTGTATAATCTTTTTCTCCTACATCTACTGATGTTGTGTCCATTTCATCATGTCCTGCAATTACATTTAATAATTCTGCACAATCTTGTACATCTTTTGTAAATACTCCAACTTGGTCAAGTGATGACGCAAATGCTACTACACCATATCTTGAAACTAGTCCATATGTTGGTTTTAACCCTACAACTCCACAAAATGATGCTGGTTGACGAATACTTCCACCTGTATCTGTTCCTAAAGCCCATGGTACCATATTTGCAGCTACTGCAGCAGCTGAACCACCAGAAGAACCACCTGGTACTCTTGATAAATCCCATGGATTTCTTGTTTTCTTAAAATATGAATATTCTGTTGAGCCTCCCATTGCGAATTCATCCATATTTAGCTTTCCTAAATCTATCATTTCTTCCGCATTTATTTTATTCATTACTGTTGCATCATATGGTGCTACAAAGTTTTCTAACATTTTTGATGCACATGTTGTTTTTACTCCTTTTGTGCAAATTATATCTTTTATTCCTATTGGTATTCCAGCTAATTTTCCAACTTCTTCTCCTTTATCTATTTTAGCTTGGATCTCTTCTGCTTGCTTCATACCTGCTTCTGTTAGCGCTGTTATAAATGCTTGTACTTCTGGTTCTTTTTCTTTTATTCTATCTACATAAGCTTTTGTTATTTCTGTTATTGTTAATTCTTTGCTTTTGATTTTTTCTTGTAACTCATGTACTGTTAATTCTGTAATATCCATGTTCTTCCTCCTATCTCTTTATTAGTTTAACACCTTTGGTAGTTTAAACATATGCATTTCTTGTGTTGGTGCATTTGCTAATAAACTATCTACATCCTCAAATCTCTTTACTTCATCTTTTCTAAATACATTTTTTGCCTCATTTGCCCCGATTGTTATGTCTAGGTTATCAACAGGTGCATTGTTTACTATATTGGCAAAATCCAATATATCTTGTAGATGCAACATATATTTTTCTATCTCTTCTTCTTTTAGCTCTAATTGTGCTAAATTTGCTATATGCAATATTTCTTCTTTACTTACTTTCATATTGACCCTCCTCGTTCTTACTTTTTAATGTGCTTATTATATACCGTTTTTATAAAAAAAACAAGCTATACTATACATTTTTTAACGTTTTCGACATACATTTTTTAACTATTTTAATATACATTTTTTAAATTCTTATATAATTAAAGAACTTAACAAGAATCTTTGTTCTTATTAAGTTCTTCATTTTATCTTATTCATTTAATAATAAATTAATTTCATTTTTTATATTTTCTTTAATGATATTACAACTATGGTCAAATTTAGCTTGATCTTCATCATTTAACTTTAACTGTAAAATTTCTTTTACTCCATTTTTATTAATAATTGCAGGAACTCCTATATACAAACCTTCTTGGTTATATTCTCCATTTTGGTATGTTGATACTGTTAGTATTGCATTTTCATCATTTAAAACAGCTTTTACAAGTCTATTTAAAGCCATACCAATTCCATAATATGTTGCTCTTTTCTTTTCAATAATTTCATAAGCTGCCTTCCAAACCTCATCATGAATTTTCTTTAAATCTTCCATCGGATGGTTGTTATCTTTCATTATATCTATTATGCTTTTACATCCAACATAGCAGTATTCCCATGGTACTAATGATGAATCTCCGTGCTCTCCTAATATATATGCATGTACATTTTTACTTGAAATATCCAAGTATTCAGCTATTAGATATCTTAATCTTGCAGTATCTAATACTGTTCCTGATCCAATTACTCTTGATTTTGGTAATCCTGAGACTTGTGCAACAACATATGACATTAAATCTACTGGATTACTTGCTATTATAAATACTCCATTAAATCCACTTGCCATTACTTGTTCTGTTATTTCTTTTACGATCTTTGTATTTGATACTGCTAACTCAAGTCTTGATTGCCCTGGTTTTTGTGGCAAACCTGCTGTAATTACTACAACATTTGCATCTTTACATTCTGAATAATCTCCTGCTTTTATATTCATTTTTTGAGGTGCATATGGTAAACCATGTGATAAATCCATTTCTTCTCCTTTGGCTTTATCTTTCAGCACATCTATTAATACAAGTTCATCTACGCCTCCTTGGTTCATCATAGCATATGCCATGCTCATTCCTACAAATCCTGTTCCTACTAATACTACTTTTTTATTTGTATTCATAATAATCAACTCCTTTTCTCTTTTGGTCGGTAATATTATATCACACTTTCAGGAATTTTAAACTTTTTATTGTAATTTTTTTTATTTATTCAATTACTAATTTTGCATCAGTTGGACAAATATTTATAAAAGTATTTCCATCATTTACTTCAATTTCTTTGCCATTTAAATCTTTGTATACTGTTTGCTCATCTCTAGCATTTTTGGTGCATTGTATTTCTATTGCTTTGCCCTCAGTTATATAATATCCTTTAAAAGTCCCTATATTCTTTAGACCTTGTCTTCCTTTATTTTCACTATCATTTAAAGTATAATTATCGCACATAGTAATAATTATATTTTTAGTTGTTACTGTTTCTCCTGTAATATAATCTGTTTGAAGTTTATTTCTTGCATATCTTTTATAAGTTTTATTTTGTTCATCATACTCATATTTTACTGTTTGAAGATTTGAATGTGGTATTGTTACACTTGTTGCATTTACTGCTGTTGCTGGCATTTCTACTTCGTTAGCCACATAATTTAACACACTTTTTTTATCAGATGTTTTTGAATATCCTTTTCTTTCTGCTATTTTAAGTATACTATCAGTTGAAGTAAATAAATTATGTGGAGCTGATTTGTCTTTTACTCTCCAAAAATTAGCAGAACTTTCTTGAATACCATTAATATTATTTACACCTAAAGTCGAGATATCGCTTTGAGCTTGTGGACTCCAACCATGATGTACATAAATTGCATCATTTTCTAATGCATAATCTAAAAAGTAATGCCTTGAACTTCTAACTGGTCCAATCTTCTCTAAATTTTGACCTTTAAATACTGCCATTAATCTTGTTTCTCCCCCTTCAACCACTATCTCATATACTATATATGCTTTATTTAAATTAGCTTGTGGCCATGCTCCTGAGTGATTGTCAATCATAACAGCTATTGGTCTATCTGTTCCATTAAATGTTTTTATTTGATTTTGTTTGCTGACAACTAGTGTACTATTCTCGGCTACGTCTACTGGTTCATTTACTTCAACTGTTGGTTCAGCTTTCTTTGAATTTTTTACTTTATATATTAAAACTCCTCCTGCTATTACTACTAGTATCGCCAAAATTACCAATAAAACAATAGTCTTTTTATCCCTCATTCATTTCATCCCTTCTAATTCCTAATTTTTCTAGGATTTTTTCTTCTTTTGCTCTCATTACAACCTTGTCCTCTTCTTGAATATGGTCATAACCCATTAAGTGATAAAATCCATGTACTAGCATATAAGCGAATTCCCTTTCAAAGCTGTGGCCATACTCTTTTGCTTGTGCTTCAACTTGTTTTATTGATATTATTATGTCTCCTAATACATCTTCATGTTCGAAATCATGATTTTTAATTTTCTCATCAATCTCTTCTTTTTCAAAAATAGGAAATGATAGGACATCTGTTGCCCTATCTACATTCCTATACTTTTTGTTTATTTTATGAATATTATCAGGTGTTGTTAAAGTTATACTTATGTATAATTTTGAATCTTCCATGTTTTCTTCTTTAAAACATTGTTCAACTACTCTTTTTATTACATCTTCGTATTTATCATTTTTCTCTAAATCTAAATATTCTAATTGATACATTCTTTACCTCACTTTTGCAATAATTATTTATGCTGTTGCATATTCGTTAATTATTGTGCTAACTTTACTTTTAATATATTTGCCATCTTTAGTCTTATAACTTCTAATTTCTTTCATTACTCCATAATCGACTAATTTTCTTTTATAGTATTTTACTATTCTGCTATAATCTGTCTTTTCACCTTTTACCTTTTGTATATCTTCTTTTATGAATAATATTTCTTTTTGCTTTACATATTCGATAAAATCTATATCTTTCAATTTTTCTATATCTTTATACTTCTCATGGAAACGCTTAAATTCTTCTCTATCTTTTGCATTGTCCCAGTATACTTTAGTTGCTAATAATCTTATATTATAATCTTCTATTAATGTTAATAACATTGAATATGCTTTTTCTCTTTTGGCAGCTATTTTAGTATCTTGCACTAGACATCTTGCATCTTTTAAAAGTTTCATATAACATTGTTCTGCAACTACTAATGGCAAACTATGTGTAAATAGTGTTCTGCTTATTCCAAGTAAAATCATGTTTTTTTCGATGTGGTCTCTTGCATCTAATTTGCCTACTGTAAATTTTTCATATTTTTCATATTCCTTTACTACTTTTGCTAATTTAGGTTCACTTATTTTTAGTGGTAAAATATTTTTTATATAATCTTCTAATGTGTCAAATATTTTTACATATATCCATTCTTTTGATGCATCATATACATTTGTTGTATCAGCTAATTTTACTGAATAATTTTTTAGAATTCCTTTATATAATGTATCTTGTTTTGATACATAAAATTCTTTGTATTTTTCTATCATCTTTGTTTTTCCTGAATTTACAACTGTCTCTTTGTCTAATTCTATTAGATATTTTTGTTTTCTATATTTATATTCTACATACTCACTTTCTTTTAATTGAACTATTCCATAATATTGTGATAGTGCTGTGCTCTCTAATTGTGTTGCTGTTTCATTTTTTACCTTTTTGTATATTGTATCTAGTACATATTTATCTAATGCTTCTAGATATGCAGTATATGCATCTTCATATTTTTTATCTGCATTTTCTTTTTTGCTTACATCTTCCTCTTCTTCTGCAGCTTGAAATGCTTTTATTAGTGCATTTCTCTTCATGCTTATTCTCATACCATTTATACCTATTTGTGTTGGTATTAATATTTTTGTTAATGTATGTGTTAATTTATTAAAAAAGGTTTTATCTGTTCCTACTACTCTTAAACTTCTCTCTTCCATTTTTCCATCCTTTCCAAGTTCTTGGTAGGCAGGTATATTAATTTGTTTCTTCTATCTGTTCTGGTATCTTATCTATTTTTTCCTGCATTCCTATATTTTCAATAACTTCATATGTTACGTTTACTTCTACATATTCTTCTGTTTTTGTTACATTTGCATTTTTTCCGAACTATGTTATTTTTTTCTTCAATTTCTGATTCGATTTGCTGTTCAAGTTGTTTTGTTCCCTTTTCAACAGCTTCTTCAATTGAGTATTCTTTTGATACTTTTTCCTCTTCTTCATTTGTTATTTTTTTTACTGAAATTGGTAAATATAAGTTTGAAAATATCCTTAACTTTTTTTCTTCTTCTATTGTATCATAAATTTCAAATTTTGAAAGAGTTTTATAAAAATTTATTTGAAAATTGTTAAATTTTATTCCATATTTTTGCTCTTTTTTTCCAGTTTTGACTTTTTGCTCTTCTTTTAGATAAATTTTTTCATTTTTGGTGTATTCAACTATTGCTTTTACCTCTCCTAAACTATGTACTAATCTTGTTCCTGTATATTTTCCCTCCATCGCGCCTTGAATCAACACTTGTTTTTCTTCTACTTTATCTCCAACATTTACTTTGGCAGTTCCCTTTTGTGCTATTATTTTGGCTATAGTTCCTGCCTTTTTTGCAACAATATTGCAATATTCTTTTTCATCTATTAATTTTGGTGTTTCTTTGGCTTTTACAATCTTTACTATTGCATTTGTTCCATCCAGATTAATTCCAATCCATGATATATCATTTCGTTTATACCTGATTTTATTAATAATTTCTTCAGTATTAACCTGACTTTTTTTCATTCCATTTTTTAATCCAGCATTTTTGATATCTTCTTCTATGTTTTCTAGTTTAGAATTATCCTCTATTTGAACTTCAACATTCCATATATAATTCGAACTAATTAATAACGTAACAAAAATTATTATTAATGATATTAAAAATATTTTTCTTTTTTTGTACTTATTTATGATGAAAGGAATTCCTCTCTTTTTTTCAATTTTTACTTTACATTGTAGTTTTTTTGCGACGTTTATAGCTCTATAAAAATCTTGTACTCCTATATTTAAATGTAATTTTACATTCTTTTCTCTTTTTAAGTTCCATATTAATATTTTGTTCATTGTACATATATTTATAAATCTTTCTATATAATATCCTTCAACACTTATTCTAAGATATCCTAACATGTATTTTAACCATATTTTAATAAGCATTTTTTCCTCCCAACTAATCTTGTATTCTATCTAATTCAATGCTTTCTATCTTTCCTGTTATTTTGATATCATCATTTGTCATTTTTTCTAAATTAAGATTGTATCCATTTATGTTCACTATACCGATATGTGTACTAATACTTGCGAAAAATTCCTCATATTCTAATATTCCTTTATAATTTTCTAAAATAATCTCACTAAAACCTGTTATTGTTATCTTTGGTACATTTGTATACACTTCTTCTGGTATTTCCAAAATTTTATCTAATCTTCTTTTTTTCATTTTACTTACATCCCTTTCTCAAGGCACAAACCAGTTTTGCAAAATTATAATTATTTTTCATCATTTTCAATTTATTTGAATTCATCTAATAGCTTAAATTGATATCCCTGATTTTTAGCTTCTTTAATAATACTATCTAAAACTTCTGAATTTGTTTTAGAATTTGGATGTAAAAGCATTATTTCTCCACAGTGAAAATTGTTTATAATAATTTTTCTACTTTCTTCTAAATTAGGTTGCTTTTTTTCATCCCAATCGAAATATGCAAAACTCCACATAACAGTTTTATATCCAAGTTGAGCAGTTTTTCTTAATGTTCTCTCATTAAATTCTCCCTTTGGAGGTCTCATATACTTCATTTCGTAATTAAATTTTTCGTACATTGCTTGATGTAATTTCATTAATTCGTTCTCAATTTCTTCGTTCGATATACTTGGCAAGCTTTTGTGATTTACTGTATGGTTTCCTATTATGTGACCATCTGAAATCATTCTCTCAACTAAGTCCGAAGCAGTATTAAAATAATGTGAAGTTATAAAAAAAGTCGCTTTTACATCATTTTTTTTTAATGTATTTAATATATTTTCAGTATAACCAGCTTCATATCCTTCATCAAATGTTAAATATATCACCTTTTCCATATCATTTCCTAAACATATTCCACTATTTTCTTCAAGCATTTTCCTATTATCTGTTCCTACATCTGGTTGCATATTATTTTTTGCCCTTTTTATTCCCCATCCTATTGTTTTGGTGCTTCCGACATTTACAGATGTTTTTAATGTTTGATCATTATTAGTTGAAAATAGGCTTATTACAATAATTGCAGTTGTTACCATTGACATTATAATTAATTTTTGCTTTTCTTTTATATTTTTCATTATATCCCCCTTTATATTTAAAAATATTTTTTGAGTTTTTAAATTATGAATCTTTTTTATAGTTTTTTCTTATTGCGTCTTAATATTTGACATTTTTTTACATTATTATGTGCATAATTCTTTCATTTTTTCTTTATATATTCAACTTTTAGAATATTTGTTTATTCTTGTTGCCTATTGACAATTTTTAAATTTTGTTTTATAGTTATTGCATATTTTTTTCAAAAAAATGTAAATTTATTTTATGAAGGAGGATTATATGTTAAATTTTGTTCTTTGCGATGATGAAGCAAATATGCTAAATAAAATTTCTTTATTATTTGAAAAAGTTTTTGTAAAAGATGATATTGATGCAAAAATTGTTTTAAAAACTTCAGATTATAAAGAATTATTATCGTATGTGTCTAACAATTTAGTAAATGTTGTTGTTTTAGACATTGAATTTAAAAATACTAATCTTAATGGATTAGATATTGCTAATGAAATAAGAAAGATTAATAAAACTTGTTACATTATTTTTATCACAAGTCACTTTGAATATGTAATGGAAGCATATGATTACAAAACCTTTGCATATCTTTTCAAAAGTGCATTAAGTGTTGAAACTCTTTCAAAAACTTTAGCAAGGCTTTCTGAAGATATTTCTGGAAACACAAGGAAATTCATAAAAATTGATAATAAAGGTACTTTTGTTGATTTAAATGAAATTCAGTTTATCGAAAAAAACGGTATGAAATTAATTTATCACACTGACAATGAGCTTTTGGAGGTGTATAACTCTTTTTCAAAAATTGAAAATTCTCTACCTTCTAATTTTGTTCGTTGCCACAAATCTTTTATAGCAAATATTAATAATATCTCTAGTATTTCTTTGGCTGATGGTACTATTTTATTTAAAAATAATGAAACTTGCTATATAGGTCCAAAATATAAGGATTCTTTTATGGAGGTGATTGATTATGACACATCTCTTAAATAATATAGTAGCAAATTTTGATTGGGCTAGTGTTGCATATTTTGTAGCCACTTTTGTTGAAGGTTATCTCTTTATTACTTTACTTTTAGTAATTTTTGATATTAAAGCAAGCAATAAGCAAAAGATCTTGCATTTATTAATTATAATTCCTGTAAGCCAATTAACCTTATCTTTTATCCCATCACCTTTTAATGTAATAATAAATTATACCTGTACAATACTTTCTATTACATTAATATTTAAACAAAATTTGCTTATAAGCTTTACAGCTTTTGCTCTTACTAGCTTTGTTTTTGGTGTACTTAATACTCTACTTCAAAATCCATATCTTGCTTTACTAAAAATATCAACCGATGAATTTATTAATATTCCTAAATATCAAATTTGTTATTTAATGATTTTATATTGTTTTATTACTTGTATCATTATATTTCTAAAAAATTTTAGAAAACTTAAAGTACGACTTGATCTTTTTAATACACTTGATAAAAAAACAGTAATATTATTATGTTTAAACTTAATTGCAGGCTTTTTTACTTTAATAGTACAATTAATAATAACGGCATACTATTTAGAAGTACTTCCTCTAATTATAACTATTTTAAACTTTATTTTATTGGTATCATTTTTAGTTTTATGTATATGTGGTTTTAAACGTGTAATTAATTTATCAATTACAAAAAGAGATTTAGAATATGCAGAACAATATAATAAATCTTTAGAAATTTTATACCTAAAAGTAAAAGGGTTCAAACATGATTTTGATAGCATAGTTTCTTCATTAAATGGCTACATTGAGCAAAACGATATAAATGGATTAAAACAATATTTTTCAGAAGTAAAAAAAGATTGTAAAATAGCTGATGATCTAGCTTTAATCAATCCAAGAACAATTAATAATCCTGGAATTTATAGTTTATTAAACAATGAATATGCAAAAGCATCAGCATTAGGCATAAACTTTGAATTAGAATTCTTCTTAAACTTAAATGAATTAGAAATTAACATTTATTTCTTTTCTAGAATTCTTGGTGTCTTATTAGATAATGCTATAGAAGCAGCTGAAAATAGCAAAGAAAAATTTGTTAAAATTTCATTCATTCGTGAAAATGTAAATGGTAGAGCAGTTATAACAATAGAAAATTCGTATAGCAACAAAAATATAGATTTAGAAAACATATTTAAAAAGGGAATAACAAGCAAAGAATGTCATGCTGGTCTTGGGCTATGGGAAGTAAAGAGATATGTTAATAAAAGCAAGAACTTAGATTTAAAACCATCTGTATCTCCAAGCACTTTTAAGCAAGAATTTTTCATTTATGATTTATAGTTCTACACAATAAAGAAAAACTCCGATTGAAGTTTTTCTTTATTGATTTGAATTGATTTTTAATGTTTAAGAACATTTTTTAGGGATTAATCTTTTTTTATTAATGAAACTGGCATTTTTGGTTGATGTCCCCACCAATAAATCATACATGCTGTATTTGTAGATTTGGCATATTTTTCTGCCACCCTTGCTAATAATTTCATCATAATTAATTCCCCCTTCTTTTGTAAAATTTAATATATAACATAAGAGTAGTTGCAAAGACTCCTATATTATCAAATAAATTATGTATTATTTGCATAAACTTCATGTCCATACTTATTATCTGTAATCTTATATGCAAATCTAGTTATTGTTAAAGTCTGTATAAAATCTCCAAATATTATAATTCCTGATATTGTTGTATTTTTAATAAATATAGCAATTAAAATTTCACTAGTTATTATAATATATGAAAGAATTTGTTTTTGCTTCCTTTCTTTTTTTCTTAAAATAGGTAAATTTTCAGTATCTGCTGGTGCATATAGTTTTATCATTGTCATACAAAATATCCAAACTGTAATAGCTAAAATATATTTTGTAATTCCTGTTAATACAACATATTTTCCTAACAATGCTGAACCGCTATACAAAATCAAAGTATAAATAATACAGCCTATATGTGTTTTCATATGTACCCCTCCAGATACACATCTATATGGTGCGATTATTAAAATTGATATTACTGTAAGTTTAAAAATTCCAAGAATATATGCAATTATTAAAATTATTATACCTTTTGGAAGCTCACCTATTATATTTTGTAATCCATACATTATTACTTCTGCTCTCTCGTCATCTACTTCAGGCATTTCTTTTCTAATCTTTTTAGTTAAATATGCACAAAATTTATCTATCATACTCTTCTCCTTTTTATGTTTGCTCTTTTCTTTTGTACATATACAATTTACCATAATTTATTTGATTTGTTTTATTTTTTTTACGAAAAGTGTATTCTAATAAATAAAATCTTATTTCTTTATTTTTGTATATCTTTTTGTATCTGTAAATATAATTTAGCATTTACTTTTTTTACTAAAATAAAAAAACTCTTAATTAGTTAACAATTATGATTTTAAAACAAAGCGACGTAGTCGCCCTTTGTTCTCGCCCGATTTGAGTTTTCGACTAAAAGGAAAAAATCTCAAAAGGCTAGCGATTGTAGCTTTTATATACTAGGAAGTTCAAAGAACTTTCCTAGTATATAAAAAAAGTTCAGGTTAATCTGAACTTTTTTCTTTTTTTGCTTCTATCCAATCATTTATAATAATCTTAAATACTGCTGCTACAGGAACTGCTAAAAACATTCCTAAGACTCCAAAATAAGCTCCACCTACTGTTACTGCTATAATTACTAATAATGGACTTATTTCTAATGAATCACCAATTATTTTTGGATTGATAATATTTGAATCAATTTGTTGTAATATTATAACAATTAATGCCATCCAAAATGCCTTTGATAATCCTCCTGTAATTACTGTTATTAATATGCTTAATCCAACAGCAACTATTGCTCCAAAATATGGAATTATATTAAATAATCCTATTATAAATCCTAATAATATAGAATATTTAACTCCAATTATACTCATTGCCACTGTAACTAAAATTCCAACTACAACTGCATCTATTAATTGTCCACTTATAAATTTAAAAAATATATAATTTGAATTATGTACATATTCACTTATTTTTTTACAAGTTTTTTCTCCAAATATTGCCATTGCTAAATTTTTAAAAAATTCAACAATTTGAGTCCTTTGTAATAATATATAAACAGATACTATTATCGTTACAAATA
>OKRY01002472.1_pt1 | contig 14394 bp, 15 predicted proteins | sample 1601121 | NCBI WGS metagenome assembly OKRY01 (sample SAMEA3541546, study PRJEB24748) | human gut metagenome | biome: human gut; feature: human-associated habitat; material: faeces | place: China | collected 2012
CTGCGCTGCCGCTACTGTATGCCCGACGGCGTGGAAAAGCTGGAACGGGAAGCCGCATCCTTGAAAAATCATTGTCCAAAAGAACAAGCTGTGCCACCTGCGATGCAGCCTCGCTTCCCGATGCCATTGCGATACTGCAGTCCGCATCTTTTAATGCCAGCACATCATTGACACCGTCACCCGTCATGGCAACCGTTCTTCCCTGTGCTTTCAGCGCTTCCACAAACTTTAACTTCTGATCAGGTGTCACCCTGCCAAAAATCTGATATTTTGCTACAGCCTGTGCGATACTCTCATCTGTTGTCAACGTGGATGCATCCACATAGTTATCTGCGCCACAGATTCCCGCTTTTTCCGCAATTTCAGCAACAGTCTTAGGGTTATCCCCGGAGATAACCTTGATCTCCACACCACGCTCTGTAAAATAGGAAAAGGTTTCCTTTGCTCCTTCCCGTATCGCATTTGTCAGCATGATAAACGCGATCGGTAATACTTTTTCCGTATACCTTATCTATATATTTATTATAAATACTGTCTTTCTCGAGTTCCAGAATCTTGGAAGCCAATGTCTGGCGGAGATTCAGGATAGCACGACGTCCGAATTTGGCAAAAATCACTTCGTCAGTCACCTCTTCACCTTCTTCGTAGGAAGCATCAATTTTCTGTGCTTCGCTCAACGAAATCTGCATATTCGGGTTAGTCAAATCTTCATCGGCCACAACTTCACGGTTACGCCAGATCTCGAAGTCACCCTTATCCGGGTTCACGATCACGTCGTAATTCTCATCGGTGCCAAACATTTTCGCGATTACGCTACGGAACGACTCTTCGAGTACGCTAACCATCGTCGTTCTATCGATATTCTTCAGTTCCTTAAATTCCGAAAATGTATCAATCAAGCTGATTGTTTCTTCTTTTTTGGCCATAACTATTTAAAGCTAATTAAGTATTTAGTATATTTTATTTGCTCATAAGTAAAGGTTTCGTCCTCTTCTTGCAGTTTCGGACGTTTTGCTCCTTCTAGTTTTACTTTCTTTTGTACGGCTACCGTAAACTTCTCTTCATCGGCATCTTTCAGTATGCCGGCCAGTTTACGTCCGTCTTTAGTCAATACCTCCACTTCTTGTCCGATGTGGATATAATACTGTTGCAGAACTTTAAAGGGTTGTCCGATCCCAGCCGACCCTACTTCCAGTTCATAATCTTCCTCTTCACGGTTCAGTTTTGACTCTATGTAGCGGCTAAGCTCCACACAATCTTCGATCCAAACACCTTCTGCATGGTCAATTTCGACCACAATTTTGTCATCCGGGCTCACAGTTACTTCTACTAAAAAGTAGTCTTTTCCTTCCAGCCACTCATCTACAATCTGACAAACAGTTTTCTTTTCTATCATTTATTAACTATATAAGAACAAAAAAAGGAGCTTAATTGCCCCTCCACCTTTCATCCGTTTCCGGTTGCAAAGATATAAATAATCTATTCGACTACAAAAGATTAAAGAAAAAAAGTATGAATTAACAGTGCTATATTCGTATCTTTACGCCACAATTCAAAAAATAACGACTATGGCACATCGTCTCAACACAAATAAACAGTTTATGGTAGGTAACGGAATTCTTGCTTTTGCCGTCATTTTTGTAGTGGTTATTTTCGTATACATGAGTATGCGGCTACAACGGGAAAAGCAGGAAGAACGTCATTTCATCGAAAGCTACACAATCAGTCTGGTAAAAGGTTTTGCCGGAGATTCTATCTCTTTGTTTGTCAACGACAGTCTTATCTCCAATAAAACTATATCGGAAGAGCCTTACACTGTAGAAGTGGGACGTTTTGCGGAACAAAGCGCTTTATTGATCGTAGATAATAACACAGAATTAGTCTCTACGTTTGATCTTAGCGAAAAAGGAGGAACTTATCAGTTTGAAAAAGAATCGGACGGGATTAAACAATTAGACAAATAAACGAAATACTGTTTCAATTATCTATATTTAGAGTTGTCTTAATAACTATTCAATCTCTTCTAATGCGTTGACAAGACCTCTTTCATTTCTTGACGCAACAAGAATGTATCAAACCCATGAGATTTTATTCTTTCTTTTAATATGGAAGCCGCAAGCTGTTCCGCTTCTTTCCTTTTACCTTGTTTGAGGTATAGCATAGCGATTCTTGCTCTTGCCCATTGATTGGAAGGAAGCATATAATAAGCACTCCAATAAAATGTCTCTGCTTCTTCATACCGATTGTGCCAATATAGACAATCGCCCTTCATTCGATATAATGTGGTTGAAGGTGACAAGGAGATCGCCTTGTCTAATTTTTCAAGAAGGGTCTTTTCTTCAACTATATCCTTCGCCAGAACACAATAGTTCTGTAGAAATAAATAATCCCCTGACAATATAGGCACCAATTCATTTAGTTTTGCGGTAATATTAGTCCTATTCGTTTCCAATAATGACTGAAATTCCTGATAGGCATAATGAAACCTGATCGTATTGAAAAGTAATCCTAAAGATATGAATGCAAAAGGAAGTCCTATAATAGACCGATGTAAAAATCCAAACCGTAGCTGATACGTAACCTTGTCCTTTCGTTCATTCAGCAAACAGGCAAAGGATATGACTGCAAGCACTTGCAGAGAGAATATTTTATTGGGATATGAGAACAGCCCGAACAGAATATAGGCAGAAATTACCATTTTGGCAGCCATTGAAACGGTCTCTCGCTGTTGAGTTCGAAACAATACGAAACAAGCGAGTAACATATATATGGACAATCCTATTAAACCGTACTCTATCATTATCCGGATAGGCTCATTATATGCGGAAACCACATTCCCTGCCAGATATTTTTCAGTCTCGTCTCCTTTACCCTGTTTGAAGTATTCACCCTGATAATTCATATAATTGGCTTCAAAGCTATTGTATCCAAGACCTGTAACGAAAGTTTTCTTTATCATTTCCGATGATACTTTCCAGATAAATAGCCTTCCTTTAACCGATTCCGGTCTTACATGATATAAAAGCAGACAAGACAAAATGAATACCGCAAATAAACTTATCACGCACAAACGACCGATACTCCTTGGCAATTGTCGCAATTTGTTTTTGCTTTTAAGCAAGAACATAAAGAGAAGAACAGCACCACTTGCCAGCCATGCAGCCCTTGATGCCGAGAGAGCGAGTGCAGGAAGAGAAAAGCCGATGACACACAAGGAAACATGTTTATGGGCTTTTTCGGGAATCGTGATAACAACAGTGATTATAATAGAAATAAAGAAACAAATGAGCGCACCGTATGGTGCAGGATTATAGAAAGGTCCAGTCATGAGGTATTCTTTATTCCGAACGAGTAATACACCGGCACATTGCAAATACCCGTAGAACGATAAAGCTACAGTAAGGCATAGTATGATTATATATAAAAATTTGTAATCAAGAGCATCAGTCATCCTGATGCAAATATATAATAACAGGATGATGATATCACCCAACTGATTAAGATTAAAATCGGTATCATTCTTGAAAGCAGCAAATATAAAATAGCAAACAAACAAAATATCAGGGATTTGTATCCGCACACTTTTTTTTACCCTAAAGAAAGTTGTACGAATACAAAATAAGGCGATCAAATAAGAGACAGATATTATGGAAGAAGTTCGTTGGCTATCAAACAAACCAGCGCATAGATTAAACACCAAGCATACAAGAATAGCAGCAATAATGAATGTATCTATTTTTATTTCTATCCTCTCATTTACCACCATACCTGTTTCCCGTTTTCATAGGTAAAAATCCTCTCCTCTTTTCCTTGTGTCAGGTTTCTTAATAGGAAAAGAGCTTGAGTAGGGGCATTATCATATTCCAAGTATTGATTGGTGGCAGTCTGTATACCTAAAGATACCCACCTGTCGTTGTAATACATCAATTCATATTTATTACCCACCTCTATAACATTAAAATTATTTCTCGGAAGATATTTCACTTTCGTAATGGATTGAGGGGACTTTAAGTCCAATCCGACCCAAGAATGGGAAGGTGCATTGAAATTGGTACGTATATTATTGTCGAAAGCGTTCTCTGGTTCGCTGTTAGGAATACTGTCACTGCCTAAATGCACAATGGGCGTTCCTTCCAACATGACAGCCTTTTCTTCTCTATCTGTACCCCAGAATTGTATTTCCGCTGCAAAGATTCCCGAATGAACAGATGTATAGCGTACATATCTGTAGGAAGACATCACGTTTATGTCAACTTCTGTCAGTGAATAGGGAGCTTCTTTGATTGTAAAAAGTGTTTCCGGATGTTTAAAGTCCGGAGTGTCGCTACCTTCAAAACGTCCTCCAATCATAGACTCCGCAAATCCTTGCATCAGCAAAGAGGGCTTGCATTTTCTGGTAAGAATCATTTTTTGTTTGCGCACGGTGTCCGGTTTGAGTATTTCTGTCTTACCCAAGGAGTCCCGCAACAAGATGGGATAAGAAATAGGCACAAGCCGTTCATGCCCGTATGCGCAGACAAGATAAACGATACCGCTTCCGATATGCTCAAATCTCACTTTGTTATTTTTTACTTGGGCATAGTCTGCCTCCCTGATATGGCTTCCATAGCCAAAGACAGCCAGATAAACGGCTTCATTATCCTTAAGTTGTAGCTCGGACGGCATGTCGTATATTACAGGGTGCATGTCGAAAACATACTGATCGGACACGTTCTTAACACACGAACTACGGAAAAAGGGAGGCAAAGCATGTTTGTTCTTCGTTTTTTTTGCCAAACTGTTTCTGTTGATAGCGTATGTATAGCGAAACACATTGGAACCAAAGCCATCAGCCAAGGGGATGACAAGCCCTGCCGGAAAGGCACATCTCAAATTGTCCTTGAGGAATATTTTACCTCGTATGCGTCCTGCATCGCAGGGACGGTAATGATGCAGGCTATCCAAATAGACCACCCATTTATGGTCTTTAAATGTGTTATTGTGTTGTGGTGCATAGTCCATCATGGCAGGCACCCCCATCGCCCGTAGCAAGGAAATCATTAATACGTAACGCTGGTCGCATCCTCCGGCTTTTGCCTTTTCGAGCAAAGGAACAGACACGAAAGGAATGTCTAGTTCGTCCAGCGTCCAAAAGTCTTTTGCAATCAAGTCATTAAGATGAAGCACCAGCTCTTCTGTATCGGATACATTCTTAAGTGAATCCTTCACCCACGAATATTTCTCGTACAGATATTTCCTCCAGTCTGATATAGGTTCGTGAAGAATGCGGTAAGGCAAAATATATTCACAAAACTCATCAAATGTAAAGTGACAAGCCCAAGGTTCTTTCCAGACTTTAAATGCCAAATCTATATTTTCAATAAGGTACTTGCTTGAGATAACATCAATGTCCTTAACCATAAGCGGTACCCATCCTCCCGACAAATCTTTCAGCATATCTATCTGCTCTGCCAGAGAATCTTCGTATGCCACACGATTGTTGCGTTTATTGGCATCTTTACCGCGCAAAAACATCTCGTATGCTTGTTCGTTGCAACTATAATACTCGGCATACTTCCCTGGCATATTGGCTATGAGGAAGTATGCTGCCTTCAATTTTTGTATTTCTCCAGTGGTTTTATAGTGCTCAATCACTTTTTCCAGTTCTTGACGGTTTATTCCGGCTTGTTCTAATGCTATGCGGACATCAGAAGGGACAGAGGAGCAGCTTGTCAGCAGGAGGAATAGTAGTATGCTTTGTAATAATAAGTTCTTCATTGATTTAGTAAAAATAAGTATCAGTGGTTTTATTATAGAACATCCCTACCTTATTTTTGTTATACATATATCGGAACATGATGTAACCTTCTCTGTACCAGGTAATACTTGATGCGTCACACACATCATAATCATATCTTTCATCTATAACATGCTCAAATATATTATGATTGCCATAATAAAAGCTCAGCTTATAAGCTGTCGGATACGTATTATAATAGTTGCCAGACATGTCCAATATATCATCAAAATAGAAGATTATAGAAACGACACCTCCATCATTCTCAACTACCGCTGTTCGTGAATTAATATCTAACCGAGGTCCTCCATTTATACTTATAGAAGATATTCGAGGCCTGTATGTGTATCCGGGCTCATCCATCCGAACTGTTAGTTGACCCAAATCCAGAATAATGTCCCGGTCGGTAACATTGATAAAAGACAGTGTGAATGCCGCTTCGCCCGTCCCCGATATATAAATATTTCCTTGCGTTTCAGTTGAACCATCTGTGTAATTGAACATGCCAGAATAAAAAGAGACATAGCTCCTTCTATTCAAATAATCCGCATAATAAGTGGCAGTTGGAAAAACATTATCCAGTTGGATAGCGATATCATCATTCCATGAGGGGGCAACAGGGTGATAAAGTCGCGATTGAAGTTGCTCCAAATCAACAAAGACACAAGATTGTACATAGTACATATCATTCCTAGGAGTACCAATAGGAGTTACCTTAACCTTTCCATTAGCCTTTAGGGATGTTTCGATTTGTTCTATCACCGTAAGTGGAATATTTATTTTAGACGGATAATTAAATTCACAATATATCAGATTCCCTTGTAAATCAATCCATATTGTTGTTTTAAAGTAATCATCTTCCATTAATTGAATATTTTTTAAATAAGGCCCAATGTAAGGTTCTATATATTTAGACAGATTCTTTACTTCCCTCCAATCAAAATGATACCAATCTTGCCAATTTAAAGGATTTTCTTTTCCCGACAATGGATAAACGTTATTACCAATGGATACAAATCCTGAATAATAGTGCATATAATATGCATTATTACTCGTTGATTTATATATTATCTCCGTATCTGTTTGACCAAGTACGTGTAAACAATAGATGGAAAAACTAATCAATAAGTATATAGTTCTCATAATAACTGAATTTATTTAATAACAACTTGATGCCAATTCTAAAACTTTTGCTAACGGCTTAGGTGTATAATCTATATTGTAATTATACCCATTGTCTGGTGAATAGGTCCTGCTATTCTCGGAAAATAACGATATCCATTCTTTAAAATCATCGTTGGGAATAGAGATAGGAGTTCCTTTTTTAGTAAGTTTACTAAGCCAATTTAAATATTTTGCTTGTTTTTTATCCCATTCAACAGCTTTAATTTTATCCTCGCCTGGCCTATTCCCATACACAAACGAACTTCTTTCTACTTTTTCATACCACGCATCACTAAATTTCTTACTTCCTTTAATTTTTGAATAATACATGATATCATCTATCAATGCCCGTTCATATTCCATCATACCTCTTGATATAGTACCGCTATATACTCCTAAATGAATCTGAAAGAGGTGAACCAATTCATGAGCAAAACTTCCATAGGTTATATCATCCTCTCCTCTAAACACTAAATCTACTGTTCCATTAGATAAAATAGAATTCCCTGCATTTGCCCTTCCTCCTCCTAAATTAGGATCCATATAAACATAATTAAAAGCGAAACCTTCGCTCTCTAAATAATTAATAATCTGCTTAGCATAACATATTTTTTCCTCCATTTCTTTAATGACTCTTTCTAATTTCTCTAGTTGTTGAGGGGTTAACTTATCAGTATTCTTTATAATTTTTTTTACATGAGACTTCACCGGAACTGAAGGATCAGTGGGAGTTCCGATATAACCGCCTCCACCTCCATCAGAAGAACCATCATCATAACATTCGGTATATGGAACTTCTCGGTAAGTCCAATAACATGCAGGTGCAGTTATTGTTGGACCTTCTAATTCACCACCTTCTAGGGTAGGGTCACCTCCGCTTCCACCACTATTACCACCATTACCATCATCAATACCGCCTCCAAACTCACCGGTACCATAAAAACTCGCCCAGTCATCCATAAAGGCAGAACGTGTAATCGGAGGACAATAGTAATACGATTCGGTATAGTAATTCGTGTAACACTGTATAGCTCGAGTTGTAGCAGAAGATAGCGTATCCGATAATGCCGCCTCATCAAGAACAGGAGAAAGACGCTTTATTATCTTACCATTCTTGTACTTCCAACCGTTTACAAACTCACCGCTGGGACAAAAATATAAAACCATACCGTCAAAATGGGGAACCCGATGCAAATAATTGTTATCTGACAAATCATCGTACTTCATCAGATAATTCAGACTACCTATAAATATCATATTGAAAGTAATGATTTCTCCCGTCGTAATATCTTTCAATATAACAGACCGAGCAACGTTCATCACCCGTCTTTTTTCTTTCTTGCTCATCTTCTTTTTCTGCTTCTTCGTATCTTGGTCATAAAGGATAACATTCATGTTGGAACGCAAAGAGGCTTCCACCACTTCATACCTTCCTTTCTTCCATTCTTTAGCATGATTCCACGAAGGAGTTACCAATATTCCCGATACATTGCTTTGCGTCACCCCCATTCGGGTAACGGGAGCCCCATTGTCGACATACCATTCTTTGGCAGCTGCAACAGTTAACTCCCGATTCTTACCGACAGCCAGTTCGTTTGATAATTCCTGTTGTCTGTCCGTGAACAATTCGTCACGAACGCAAGCGTACAACAAGAGGGCGGCCATTCCAAACGCAAAAAGAATTTGTTTCTTTCTCATGTTTTCCATCTCATTAAAGGTTACTTTATTGAAAAGACGAAAATTATATCAGGATGTAATCAGTCTTTTTTATTTTTTTACGACATAATAGATGTGCTTTACACAAGGAGAATGATGCTATCCTCCATGAATAGGGAGAAGTGAAGAATGTTCTTAACAGTGAAGAATGTGAAGAATCCGTTTTTGCTCGATGAACTCCGCAAATAGGCTGATAAACAAAGACCTATTTATAGAAAGCATGAGGGATAAAAACTAACTTTATTTTATATTTCTGTACGGTACTTTCTCAATTCTCCCCGCAAGGTCAATGCTTTTCCTTCTGTATATTGATTGAGTAACGCCCAGAATCGCTCGCTATGATTCATCTCGCGGGTATGGCATAATTCGTGCAACAACACGTAGTCTATCAAATGAGAAGGCAGCAAAACCAGGTAATAGGATAAATTAATAGCTTTTCGAGCCGAACAACTCCCCCATCTGCCCTGACTGGAGTTTATTTTCACACTCGAATAGGACAATCCGCATTGCTTGGACAAGAAGGCCAGACGTGAAGGCAGAATACTTTTGGCATTTCGTCTCAATGATTCTTCAATAACCTTATGCAACCAGCTTTGCAGTTTTTCATCTGTAAAATCGGCATGAGGCGGACAAACGATCTCCATTACACCCAACCGGGAATTAGCCAGAAACTGATCTTTCTCGCCCGACACCAAAGATAGTTTAAAATGCTCCGCATCAATCTTATAATTCAAATCAATCAACGGACGAGCGATTTTTTGCCGGGAGGCCAGAAGCTTTCCACGCAGGTTCTCGATGGCCTGTTTCACTTCTTTCAGGGTAGTACCGGGAGGAACTGAAACATAAACAGCATCACTCTTGGTACGAAACACAAGACTTCTCGCACGTGAATTGACGCGTATCACCAGACGCCCTAACTCATCATCTTCTATAATCTTATCCATTATAATCCTCCTATCAACAGCCACAAAAGTAATAAAAAAGAAGACGCTAACGAAAAACTTTATGGAAGATGCAACTTTAGATCAAATTCTTCCGTCTAACCATTATATCAATCATAGAAAAGCGTAATTATGAAAACAAGTTTATTGCTCGTATTAGTCACGGGAATGTTTCTAGTACTTACTGCCGGCTCTTGCTTGCGGGGAAAACACATCGTAGGCAGTAAGAATTACATCTCCAAAGAAGTGAAAGCCGACCACTTCAATGAAATCAAACTAGTGGGAAGCGCCAACATTAGTTATTGGCAAGACACATGCAGCCATGTCGAAATTCATGGTTCCGACAACATCATACCACTTATAGAAACGTATGTGGAGGGTAGTACATTCATTATAAAATTCAAGAAGAATGTCACTATCTGGAAAGGAAAACTGGAAATAAAAGTTTTTGCTCCGGAACTGAATAAGCTGTCGGTCAACGGTTCAGGAAATATAAGATTAATCAATGGGATACAAACCTCTAAAGATATTGAGTTCCACATCAACGGTTCGGGCAACATTCAGGGAGAAGGATTCAATTGCCAAAAAATGGCCGTTTCAATTAATGGTTCGGGAGATGTAAGACTACAACAAATAGAGAGCCAGGAATGTCAGGCAAGTATTTCCGGTTCGGGCAATATCAATCTGAACGGCAAAGCCATTCAAGCGAGCTATTCTATTGCCGGATCAGGAAATATTCAAGCTGCCGATTTGCACAATTGATATTGACCTATTCAATAAACATTTATTAGCATTATTAAATGGAGAAGAAGTTGAAATGCCAGAATTTGACTTCCATGAAGGAACAAAAAAATATAATGGAAATAAAATCAAATTAGGAAAAGATGATGTTTTAGTAATAGAAGGAATTCATTGCTTAAATGATAAATTAACAGAAAGAATCCCTAAAGAGCAAAAATATAAAATCTATATTAGTGCATTAACTGTTCTAAATATGGATGCATTTAATAGAATTTCAACAACAGATACTAGATTAATAAGAAGAATTGTTAGAGATAATCAATTTAGAGGGTATACAGCACAAAATACAATTTCTACTTGGAATAATGTAAATTTAGGAGAAGAAAAAAATATATTTCCATTCCAAGAAGAAGCTGATAGTATATTTAACACATCTTTAATCTATGAATTAGGTGTGTTAAAAAATGAAGCAATGCCATTATTAGAAAAAATAACAAATGATGAACCAGAATATGCAGAGGCTCAAAGATTACTTGAAATATTACGTTATTTTAAACCAATTTCTAAAGATTTGGTTCCATCCAATTCTTTATTAAAAGAATTCCTTGGTGGAGGAGATTTTAAAGGGTAAAACGAGGGGGATTTTGATGTTAGAAAAAAGTAAATTTACTAAAATTGATGAAGAATTTATATGTGAAAACTGTGGCAAAAAGGTTCCTAAATTAGGATATACTTGTAGGAACCATTGCCCATACTGTTTACATTCAAAACATTTAGACATTAATCCAGGAGATAGAGCAGAAAGTTGCCATGGAATCTTAGAACCTGTGGGACTTGAATTTAACCCTAAAAAGGGATATGTTATAGTTTTTAAATGTAAAAAATGTGGTGCAATAAGAAAAAATAAATTGGCAGAAGATGATAATATGGATGAAGTAATAAGGTTAAGCACATTAAATAGAATTTAATACAAAAAAAACGCTTTTGAATGAAGCGTTTTTCTTATGCTCTTTTAACTTTTCCGTTCTTTAAACATTTTGCACATACATGGATTTTTTTGATTTCTCCATCAACATCAGCTTTTACTGTTCTTAAATTTGGTTTCCAAGTACGTGGTGCTCTTTTACTTATATGAGAACGAGTTATACTTAATTTATTTCCATGAATAGCTGTTTTTTCACAAATTTCACATTTTGCCATGATTAAATACACCTCCTATTTTTATTTTATAAACATGACTATTAATAAGTTTACCATAGTTTTTTGAAAAATACAAGGCTTTTTGGAAAATTTGTGAAAAAGTCATGTAATCTTACGTACGCAATAAGTTTAACCAATTATAAGAAATGTATTTAATCATACTAATAAAATTAATTTTATTAATAGTTGAGTCCGAAATTAAATTTACTGTATCTAATTTAGAACCATCAGAATAGTACGTTATAGTGCCCAACTGTTGGCCTTTAGAAATTGGAGCAGAAACAGTATCTGGCAAATTAAGTTCATAAGTTATTTTTGATTCTTCGCCTTTTTTCACAAGAAATGAGGGTGAAGTTTCATAAACTACATTTGCAATAGAATCAATACCTTTAGTTACAGAAATTTGTCTTATAAAATCTCCTCGATTTGCAAAAGACTTATATGAATAATTTGTAAAGCCATAATCCAGAAGTTTGATTGCATTACTAAAACGAAGAGCAGAAGTAGGAGCTTTCATAATTACTGCTATAAGAGATAGACCATCCCTTGTTGCAGAGGCTGAAAGGTTAAACAATGCAAGCGAGGTAGAACCTGTTTTTAGACCTGTGCAACCAGCATAGTTTCTAACCAATTTATTTGTATTTGAGAGTGCTGATTTTCCATCTCTTAATGTATCTGTCCAAATAGTCGAATAATTGGTTATGGCAGGATGTTTTACTAATAATTCTCTAGACATTAATGCTATGTCATATGCAGATGTTAAATGTTCATCTTCATCAAGTCCATGACAATTTTTAAATGTGGTGTCATTCATTCCTAATTCTTTGGCTTTGTCATTCATCATTTGAACAAAATTTTCTTCAGTTCCACCAAGATATTCAGCCATTGCTGTTACGCAGTCATTTGCACTAACAACTGCAATTGCCTTTAACATATCATTTACACTCAATGTTTCAGTAGTGTCTAGCCAAATTTGTGAACCACCCATATTAGCAGCATTAGTACTACACGGAATCTGAGTGTCTAGTGAAATCTTACCTGAATCTAAAGCTTCCATAATAAGTAAAAGACTCATTACTTTTGTGACACTTGCTGGATGTAATTTTTCATGAATATTATGTTCATATAATATTTGCCCACTGTTTTGTTCGATCAAAATTGCAGAAGCAGAATCTAAATTTAAAAAATTACCATCTTGCATCGAAGTTTCAGAATCAGCACTAGAAACTTCGATTGCTGGGTTTACAACTGTCCAAGTATAATCAGTTATACTAAAGCTAGGGAGCGAAATAGAACATAATATTATAACTAATAATATAAAAAAAGATATTTTTTCTTTCATAAAAAATTTTTCCTCCATTTTTATAAGTATATTCATAAAAATGGAGGATATAACTAAAAATTAATATAATAAAGTAATTTTTGAACCACTTTTTTTAACAAAACCTTCATCAATAAGAAGCTTTAATTCTCTCATCATAGCACTTCTATCAACACTAAGATAATCTGCTAAATCTGTATATGAATATGGAAGTGTAAAAGATTTTCTTAAAGAACGTTTTGATAATAAGTCAAAATAGGCTAAGATTTTTTCTCTAATATTTCTTTTGGTTAAAAGTTCAATTCGCAAATTAAGAGAGATTATTTGGTCAAGAAATAATTCGCTTAGAGAATTAGTTAAAATCTTATGGAATTCACAATTACGTCTGCACTTAGTAAAAAGAGTGTCATATGTAAAAAATAAAATTTCAGAATTTTTTCGTGCCACAACAAAAAGTTCATTATTAGTATTTGCTGGATAAAAAACTTCACCAAAAACATCATTTTCATTAAAACGTCCAATTATAGTTTTATTTCCATTAACATCATATCTGATTAAATCAACTTCTCCATTAATGATTATACATATTTGATTACGTTTTTCAATATATGAAGTAACAGTTTCACCTTTACTTATTTTTTTTATTTGAATCTTATTACAATTTTCTCGAAAATTTTTTATAAAAATTTTTTTATCGAAATTAGTATCCATAACATTACTCCTAAAATTAGCTTTCGCCGAAATATCAAATCTTTCAAAATTCAACATAAAAATTATACATCAAATTATGAAAATATTAAAAAGATTATATTATATTTTTGTTGCTTTTGCAACAGATTTTTATAAAATTAAATGTATAATTAGTTTGTACTTGAAGAAAAAACAAGTATAAAAATACTTACAAATAAAAACAAAAATTAATTAAAAATCTAGGATTTTGTAGTGTTTGCATATTTATGGGGAAGGAAGTAAACAAAGATGAAAGTTATTAAAAGAGACGGAAGAACAATAGACTTTGATCGTGCAAAAATTCAAACAGCTATTGAAAAAGCAAATAAAGAAGTAAGAGGAAAAGAAAAAGCAACAAAAGAGGAAATTGATGAAATAATATCATATATCGAAGACCTTGGAAAGAAAAGAATGTTAGTTGAAGACATTCAAGATGTAATTGAAGAAAAATTAATGGAATTAGATAAATATGAATTAGCAAAAAAATATATAGTATATAGATATACAAGAGCATTAGTAAGAAAATCAAACACAACAGATGAATCAATATTAGGATTAATCCGTAATGAAAATAAAGAATTAGCAGAAGAAAATTCAAATAAAAATACAATGTTAGCATCAACACAAAGAGATTATATAGCAGGAGAAGTTTCAAGAGATTTAACAAAAAGAATCTTATTACCAGAGAAAATTTCAAAAGCACATGAAGAAGGAATATTACATTTTCATGATGCAGATTACTTTGTACAACCAATATTCAACTGTTGTTTAATAAATATAGGAGATATGTTAGATAATGGTACTGT
>OKRY01002477.1_pt1 | contig 14372 bp, 9 predicted proteins | sample 1601121 | NCBI WGS metagenome assembly OKRY01 (sample SAMEA3541546, study PRJEB24748) | human gut metagenome | biome: human gut; feature: human-associated habitat; material: faeces | place: China | collected 2012
CACCAACACCTGTAACAGTTCCGCCTGTACCCACACCTGCAACAAATATATCAACCTTTCCCTCTGTCTGTTCCCAGATTTCTGGACCTGTTGTAGCCTTGTGAGCTGCTGGGTTAGCCGGATTATCAAACTGTCCTAAGATGATAGAGCCTTCGATTTCCTTGTTAAGTTCTTCTGCCTTTGCAATAGCACCCTTCATACCCTTAGCACCTTCTGTAAGAACAAGTTCAGCACCATAAGCCTTTAAAAGATTCCTTCTTTCTACTGACATTGTATCTGGAAGTGTAAGAATTGCTCTATAGCCCTTAGCTGCTGCAACTGAGGCAATACCAATACCTGTATTACCACTTGTTGGCTCGATGATTGTTGCACCAGGCTTTAATAATCCCTTATCTTCTGCATCCTTAATCATTGCTAATGCAATTCTGTCCTTTACAGAACCTGCTGGGTTGAGATATTCAAGCTTACCAAATATGTTAGCCTCTGTAACCCCTGCCTTCTTAGAATATCCATTAAGCTTAAGTAATGGTGTCTTTCCTACTAATTCTGCTGCACTCTCTACATAATTACTCATATTATTAATCCTCCTGAAAATGTTTTATTATTGTTTTCCTATAAACCTATATGTTTAATGTGTTTTATGATTGCATTATATCCTCTGATTAGTAATCTGTCAACCACTAATTTTTAAATTCTTATAATTTTTATTATGCCCCGTATTATCCTTCCATATATCCATAATAATTAAATTAAAAAGAAGCCTGTACCACAGCCAGTGTCATTAATTTAATAACATTGCCGTATTCCAGACTTCTATCTTATTATCTTTATATAACTTATTAATATATATCATATATATCAACCGAATTTCTTCGTTACATCTGCCTTCATTATCTTGTCAGCATATTCCACGCCATATTTTTTCACAACATACTTATAGCACTTTGATAACTGAGGTGTTCTTGACTTCAAATCGTGTGCATCAGATGCAATATAATCTACAATATGGTCTTTAAGAAGTGCCTTAGTACATCTCTGTACTGCCCAGCCATTATCGCCGGTAACTGAGTCTGCGTTAATCTGTATGTCAGCACCCATTCTCTTTAACTCATATATATAGTCCCAATCCTTAACCGTACACACATATCTTTCAACGTGTGCCACAATTGGGTGATAGCCAGCCATTATAACATCAAGTACAGCTCCTCTTACCTTGTCCTGCTCAACTCCTGAGGAGAACTCTATAAGAATTGTGTCAGTTCCGCACATTGTCTTTTCATCAAGCTTATCCAAATCGTCTAATATCTCTGACCTGAAATACACTTCCCTGCCAAGATACACTCCCATATCAGGAAATATCTTAGCCGCCTCGTCAGCAAGTATCTCATAATGCTCTACTATCTTGCTGTAATGTGCCATACCTCTCTTAGGATGAAAATGTGGTGTCAATATGACATCTCTTATACCATCTTCATACGCCATTTGCAACATTTCCATACTTGTCTTTATATCCGGCGAACCATCATCAACTCCAAATAAAATATGATTATGTATATCTGTAAAACCTGTACATACAGGTTCTTCACTCATCTTTCTCATATAAAACCCGCTCACTTTCCAACCATACGTTCTTATATTTTATTATATAAAATATACATATCATCTGTCAATCAAACTATTACAAAGCTTATATAAACTTTATAATTACCAGTTCTTACATTCACGAAGCCCTATATTTACAACGCTTTATACTTGGATATTTCTTCAAGATACTGCTGCCCTATCGTACTTAACGCAATTCCTTTTCTTGAAATATAACCAATATCCATAACTTCCTTAGCATCAAGCTTTACTGCACAATATTCATCACCATTAAGCTCCTCACATATAATTCCTGAACACAGCGTATATCCATTTAGTCCAACCATAAGATTAAGCATAGTTGCCCTGTCATTAGCCTTAATAAGCTGCTTATATTCATATGTGCTTAATACTTCTTCTGCATAATAAAATGAATTATAATCCCCCTGGTCAAATGAAAGACACGGATAATCTTTTAACTCTTCAAGCTTAATAAGCTTTTTACCAGCAAGCGGGTGTCCCTTGTACATATATACATATATTTCACATTCTAACAATTTATGGAACTCAAGATAATTATCATTGAAGATTTTCTCAAGCACATTTTTATTAAAGCTGTTAATGTACAGTATGCCAATTTCACTTTTGCCGTTCTTCACATCTTCTATAACCTCATGTGTCTTGGTTTCGTGTACAGCAAACTCATATTCGTCCATACCATACTGCTTAACCATATGCACAAAAGCATTAACCGCAAAAGAATAATGCTGCATTGACACACTGAATCTTTTCTTGACTTCTGATTTAGTAATGTATCTTGCGTCTAAAAGCTCATACTGCTCCATAACCTGTCTTGCATAACCGATAAATTCCTTGCCGTCAGGTGTTACTGCAATACCATTCTGTGAACGTCTGAATATCTGTACTCCAATCTCCTCCTCTAAGGAATGTATTGAAGTTGAAAGACTTGGCTGTGATATAAAAAGCTTCTTGGCTGCTTCATTAAAAGACTCTGACTCTGCAACAATTATCGCATATTTTAACTGGTTTAATGTCATACCTTAATCTCCATATTATGCTATTCTTTTTATACCATTCCTTTTATGCCATTTTCTGAAGGAAGGCTTTAGTTCTTTCACTCTTAGGGTTATCTATAACGTCTTGCGGCTTACCCTCTTCGACTATTACGCCACCATCCATAAATATAACTCTGTCAGCTACATTTCTGGCAAAATCTATCTCGTGTGTAACTATAACCATTGTCATCTTTTCATTGGCAAGTTCTCTTAAAAGCTTAAGAATTCCTGCTGTTATCTCTGGGTCAAGTGCAGATGTTGGCTCATCAAAGAACAGCATCTTTGGATTCATAGCAAGTGCTCTCGCAATAGCAACTCTCTGCTGTTGTCCGCCTGATAACTGGCCTGGGTAGCTGTCTTCTTTATTCTCAAGTCCAACCTTCTTTAAAAGCTCGCGTGCCTCGGCAGTCACCTCAGCTTTATCACGTTTCTGCACATTAATTGGTGCATCAATTACATTTTTAAGCACTGAAAAATGTGGGAAAAGGTTGAAATTCTGGAATACAAGTCCAAAATTATTTCTTATGCTGTGTAACTTCTTCTTGTCTACATACTGTGCTGCACCTGACTCATTAATCGTTGCACTCTCACCACAATATGACAATGTTCCCTCATCCATATTCTCTAGGAGAGTTGCACATCTTAAAAATGTTGATTTACCAGAACCTGATGGTCCGATTATTGCAACAACCTCTCCCTCATTAACTTCTATTGATATATCCTTTAACACTTCAAGACTTCCAAATGTCTTTTTTACATGTTTCATTTCAAGTAAACTTGTACTGCTCATACTGCCTCCATCTGTTTAATAACGCATTTTCTTTTCTATATATTCCATTATCCAGGCAACTATAAAGTTGAATATATAATAAAATGCTCCTGCAATAAATAATGGCATTATGCTTGCACTTGCCGCCGCAATCTGCTTAGCGAGCGTGAACATTTCTGTATACGCAAGTGCAAATGCTAAAGATGTATCTTTTACAAGAGTTATTACTTCATTAGTAACTGGTGGAAGCACAATTCTTGTCATCTGTGGAAGTATAATTCTTACAAATGTCTGTGCCCTTGTGTAACCAAGAACTGTTGCAGCTTCACTCTGTCCTGCTGGTATCGCCTGAATTCCCGATCTGAATATCTCTGCAAAATATGCCGCATAATTAAGTGCAAATCCTATAATTACCGCATAAAATCTATAACTGTAAGAAAGCGAAATTCCAAATACATAATATGGACCAAAGAACACAACTAAAAGCTGTAACATAAGGGGTGTTCCTCTCATTATTGATATGTATATCTTTGCAATCCATCTTATTACATTTACCTTTGACAATCTTACAAACATAAGTAAAAGTCCTAATGGAAGTGAGAATACAAGTGTAAGTACGAATATTGCAAGTGATGCAAGCATACCTTCTGCAAGCTTGGATACAACGCTTCCAAGTTCAACAAAGAAATTACCTTTATCAACAGCTAAATCACTATCATTTACAACATTATCAGCACTTAAGCATATGCTTTCCTCAAGTCCCCATTCTTCAGCTATCGAAAGAAATGTTCCATCATCAAGCATATCAAGAAGTGTTGATTGTACTTTATCTCTTAATTCTGTATTGCCAAGTTTAAAGCCTATTCCATACTGTTCATTAGATACATGCTGTGACAACATTCTGAATCTGCCGCCTCTTGCATTAAGTTCATAATTGGCAACACCCATATCCATACATATCGCATCAACTGAACCAGCCTCAAGATTCATAAATGCGCCATTATAATCACCAACCTGCTGTAATGAAGCAAAACTTTTAGCAAGTGCAACATTTTCTGGTTCTGCATCTTCACCGGTAAATGCCGCAAGTGCAGATGAGTCTGACTGCACAACAACAACCTTTCCTGCTAAGTCTGATAATGAATTAATGCTTGAATCTGACTTTACTATTACAACCTGTGAATTATCAATATATGGAGTTGTCCATGTATAATCGGACTCCCTTCCGTCCATAGTAAATCCATTCCATATACAATCTATGCTTCCAGATGAAAGTTCCATATCTTTAGAATCCCAGTCGATTGGCTGTTTGACAAGTTCCCAGCCATTACGTCTGCATACTTCTTCTGCTAAAGATAAGTCAAATCCAACATATTCTCCACTCTCATCTTTGTATCCATAAGGTGGAAATTCCGCATCAAAACCCACTGTAAATGTTGTCTTGCCGTCTGACTGCTTCTTATCTGAACAGGCAGTAAATGTACCTGCTATAAAAGAGCATAATAAAAGTACAATAAGCATTTTCCTTAATAATCGCGTGTTGGTACAGTTCCTCATATTAATCTCCATTCTGTTCTTGCAATTCACTTCTCTAATACGTGAATATTTTATTACTTTAATACACTAAATCGTACCCTACTTATGCACTTATGTCAACTTAATATTTTACATATTCTAATACTGTTTCTGCAAATGTATCTATATCGAATGGTTTGGCTATATGTCCATTCATTCCGTGCTCCAGTGCCTTCTTCCTGTCCTCATCAAATGCATTAGCTGTCATTGCTACAATCGGAATATCCTGCCATCTGTCTTTTTCTAACTGTCTTATTAAACGTGTAGCCTCAAAACCATCCATATCTGGCATACACACGTCCATAAGAATAATATCCACGATACCTTTTCTATATTTTATATAATCCACAGCTTCACTTCCGCTGGCACATTCAATTATATGAGCACCATTTTCCTGTAAAAGCTCGCAGGCAATTTCCCTGTTATACTGATTATCATCAACAACCATTACCTTTATATCTGACAACCTCTGATCATTCTTTATTATATTATTATCTGTCACGTTGTCAGTTACATTTTTATCGTCCTGTGTCCTGACAACATATTGAAGCGGTAACTTTACTGTAAATGTTGTACCTTCGCCTAACTTACTGTCAACAGCTATTGTTCCATTCATGAGTTCAATTATCTGCTTGGATATAGACAGTCCAAGCCCTGTTCCCTCTACTGATATATCATTATCGTATGCTCCCCTTGTATACAAATCAAATAATGATGGCATATCCTTTTCATCTATTCCCCTGCCATTATCCTTCACTATAATAATATAATTATGTATATTATCCCCTATATTATTATTACAGTCTTCTTTCACAATAACATCTATATGTCCGCCAACCGGCGTATATTTGATTGCATTGTTAATAAGATTAATAAGCACCTGGCTTATTCTCGTCCAATCCATATACACATATTTATCAGTTATACCCTCTAGATTAATTGTCATCTTTTGTTTCTTTACTGCCGCCTGAATTTCTACAAGATTATAGAAATCTGTCATAAGCTCATAAATGTCGCTTTCTTCATTTTCTATATTAATCTTTCCCTGCTCTATCCTTGACACCTCAAGCACATCATTAATAATACCAATCAGATGATTTCCAGCTTCTTTAATCTTTTCAAGGCAATCCTTAACCTTATCCTGATCCCGATTATCCATATTATTCTGTGCAATTGAGGCATATCCAAGAATCACATTCATAGGTGTCCTGATTTCGTGCGACATATCAGAAAGGAACTTTCCCTTTGCCCTGCTAGCACTTTCAGCCTGTGCAAGTGCTTCTTCTATAAGAAGCTGCTGTTCAATCTCTTTCTTTATAACATCTTCTATGTCCCTTATCATAAGAATAACACTTACAGGATCACCATTTTTTCGCTTCTCAACGACAACACTTACAAGACACCACCTGAATACTCCATTGGTTACCTGTCTTTTGTATCTGTATTCTGTCTTATCTTTATGTTTTAATTCACATTTAAGATTATCAACTGCAAGAAGCGTTGACACATCTTCCTCCGAATTATTACATATGATATTACCTGATATTCTGCGGTTGACCTCGTTAGTATAATCTATAAACTCATTATCCTCGATATACCACGGATATATTCTTTTGCAGGTATTATCTGAAAGATTGACATAGTACACCTCGTAATATGCCTGAAGCGTGCTTGATACAATATTTCCATACCATTGTGTTCCTTCTGTGGCAATACTGCTTTTATTATTCCCTCTACTCATAACTTTCTACCCCTCTGTTATCTACATAATGACATTATTCTCTCTTATATCTGAAACAAGCTGTCGCCTGAACGCCCTACACCCATTCTCATTCCAGTATTTTCTTTTTTCTATCTTTATAACCTCAAATGTAGTATTTAAGATATGTGACTTATAACTTGTGTTAGGTTCTCTGCCTGGATAAAATACAGTTATTGAATCCCTAAACTCGTCTTCGTCCAAATCATAATCTTTAGCAAACTGCTCAGAAAGTTCATCTGTTGTAATTCTCTTAATATGTGCATAATATCCCACAAGATATGCAAAATAGTCCACATCAAACTTTTCTACCCAGTAATCATCTGATGCCACAAATACAACTACAGGAAACTGCCTATTATCATCTTTAATAAGATCCTTTAATGTATTGTATTCTTCTTTATTATCAATACCCCTTACATTCTGTCTTAACCTCTCCACATCACAGATTCCAATGTTATCTGCTATCTCTCCATAGAAGTTAGGACGGCTGAACAATACATTTTCATTATCTCTGTACTTATCTGCTGGCTCGGCATATTCATTACTTACGTCAAATAAAAGCCTGTCACCATCTTTCTTAATAGTAGCAATCGATATCCACAATCTGTTAGCGACCTTAGAATCAAGGTGCGTTGTAATCTCCTTGAAATATAAATTCTCATTATCATATTCAAGCGATACCTTATACCCTGGTCTTTCATTATCATATGTATCCACACTGCCCGGCATATCATCAAATACTTCATTAAATCTTGAATGTACCCACGAATATATATAATTAACTGCCTTTTTAAATGCGTCCTCCATAGAAAGATTAGTAAGATCAATGCAGGAATGTGACTGGAATACCTTATAATTGCCAAGCGGTTTAAATGGCTCAAAGCGGCGTCTTTTACCGCCAGTCTCGAATTCCTGTTTATTCTTATGCTCCTGCTCTATCTTTCTAAATACCTCGTTAAGCCTTTCATCATCAGGGCCTATCTGATTGACAATCTTTACTATATTATTAAGTGTAAGCTCTATTCCATTCTCTGAAGTATCAAGCCACAACTGTTCAATAGCCCCTTGTCTTGGTGCCTTATAAAATATCTTTGCAAGCTCTGTGTCTGAGTCAAACAGCTCCTCTATGTATCGATGCAGAGGTTCATTCTCAAACTTTAACCTGTAGTGACACCTTAACATATCATTCCATTTTTTGTCTTTGTAATGCTGATGTCCTAAATCTTCAAGCAGTCCTGCTATCGAATCATCACACAGTTCAAATGTAGCAAGAATACTGTTCATCTTTCTTGCCAGTGCTTCGTTACCTATTCCAAACGCCGAGCCTTTATATCTCATATCGTGCTCAATCTCGTGCCAGCCCTCAAATGAGTTCGTCCTTACCTGAACCTCAAATGTATCGTCAACATAATCTGACAGATATGGATTGACAATTGTCTTGCTAAGGTATGCTGGAAGCTTGAATATTCCATTGACCTTCATAGCCTTGAATTCATATTCATTATTCTCCGTAGTCTCCCACATTCCTGGAGATATAAATAATGTATCTAAAAGCTTTCTGCATATATCTACATCATCAACAAAATATAGGATTATTCTTATTCCTACAAGATCCTGCATTTTCTTATCTTCATTCTCCGTACCCGGACGTCCGTAATCTTTAAATATAAGTTTATTCACCATAGAATCAACTGCCTTGACCCTGTATGCAATTCTGTAGTAAAATCCTGCTCTTTTTAGCTTTTCCTCTATAATGCTTAGTAAATCATCTTTTACAACCTGTGGAACAACTATCTGTTCAACATTCTCCTTTGTAAATAACTTATTAACTTCATTCATAAGTAACCCCATCCAATTCTTCATATATCTTTCTTTTAAGCTGTTCTTTAATGCTATCCTTGGCAAATGCAGCTTCTGCTGAATTAATAAGCAAATTCTTTAATATTATACCATTTATAGGAAATGTTTGCACAAGTAATTTAAGTTCATTTTTAATACTTGTGCCTGAAACCATCATATTGTCCGTATTTATGGTAACTTTAACACCATTATTAATAAGCTTCATAATTGGATAATCAGCAATATTATCAACAACTTTCGTATTAAGGTTACTTGTAGGACACAATTCTAACGGAATTTTCTTATCTGCCAGCTCCTTAATCATATCCTCTGACCAGGCTGCCCTTATTCCGTGTCCTATTCTTTCAGCTCCCATATATATTGCCGTCTTTATGCTTTCTTCTCCATCTGCTTCACCTGCGTGTATTGTAAACGGAATATTATATGCCAAAGCTTCTTTAAATATTCCAACAAACTGCTTTGTTGGATATAATTTTTCTGCACCGGCAAGGTCTAGTGCCACAACTCCACGTCCAAGATATCTATGGGCAATCCTTATCGTTTCTTTATTAAGCTCCTCATTATCACTTCCCCTCATACAGCATAATATAAGCTTGTGATAATCTGAATTACCGAGTCCTTTTATTGCCGCCTGCACAACCTCTTCCTGTGTCAACCCCTTCTGCATATGAAGCTGTGGTGCAAATCTTATCTCACTGTACATTATCCCCTGACTATCCTGCCCAGCTATTAACATTCTCACACATTCAGTAATAGCTTCAGCTTTCTGCAAAAGTGTCAGTGGAAATTCAAATTTTTCCAGATATTCATTCAAATCCCTGCAGTCTTTGGACACCTGTAATCTTTCTTTCAGGTCTTCTTCACTTTCATTAAGTTCAATACCATTGATAAGAGCCAGCCTCTTAGCCATTGGAATACTGACTGAACCATCAAGGTGAACGTGTAAATCTATAAGGCAGTGTAATTTATCTATATTAATATTCATAATAATCCTCTTTTCTGCGTACATTCTACGCATATCAACCTGGTGCCTTGTAAGGGCAGCTCTAGCTTTTTTCAACTTTCCCACTATGTACAGCTTTATTATAGCACATATTTATACAGCTTTGAAAGGCATAGATAATTCGCACTAACTATTCGCACTAACTATAAGTTTGATTATTTGCCAGGTTTATGTTATGCTTATTACACTTATTAGTATTATATTTACATTAATTATTTATTAATTGCTTTATAATCTACAATTATTTATTAATTCACATAAATGTTAGTCAGGGGGAATAATTATGGTCATCCACGAATCAGCTGAAGATTATTTAGAAACAATACTTATGCTTAGCAAGAAACTGCCTGTTGTGCGTTCAATTGATATTGCCAACGAAATGCCAGGGGCATCAGCAACACGCTCACGTCAGATCAGATCAGCAGTATCGGAGATACCGCTGCCCTCGATACGGTGACCGTGACGACGGAAGGCAGCAACATTTCCATTGGTGCTCCTTCCTCGGAAGACAACACGACATCGCTGGACCGCGGATTCAATGTCGCCGCCCTTGATATGGGCGGTGCGGATACGGTATCCGTAGCCGGCGGTCAGAATCTGACACTGGGCGACAGTGAAACGACGGATGTCATTACAACCGACAGCGGCACGGCTTCAGTTAATCTGGCGGAAGGGTCTACCTTTACGATTGGCAACAGCGCTGTTGCAGAAAATCAGACACTGAACGTCGCTGCTGATGTGACTGCGGAAAACAGTACTATCGCAGCGAATGGACAGACGACTGTCACGGGTGATGTCGCTTTGACCGACTCTGCCCTCACATCCCAGACCGGTACGCTGACTCTGGAGCAGAACCTGACGACAAGCGGAACATCCGTCGTCACTGGTGATGTTACTGTCGCCAAAGCCATCACCGGTGATTCCAGCATCATACTGAAACTGGGAAATGAAGAGGAATCTGTTAATCTCAGCGCAAGAAGCATCAACCTGAATGGCGGTACGCTCTACCTCGATCCGGTCTGGATAGGCGGGACGCAAGAAGACGGCGCAGAAGCCGCTGCAGGTTCTATTTCCGGATCCAAAGTCGTCATAGGAAACAACTCTACGCTGACGGTTGGCTCCACCGACAAGACCCTTGCTGAAAAGGCATTTACGGACAGCGGACTTACCTGGAGTGACACGGATATCCTCTCTGCCCTTTATGTTGCAACGAGCGCCAGCCTCTCCGATGGCAGCGTTGTCATCGACAGTTCGGCCAATGCGGACAGTGCGGCAGCGATTGGCACATTCAAGATGGGAAAGAATTCCCTCCTGATGATTGACGGAAATAAAGTATCCGGAAGCCAGGCGGCAGCCATTACGGATGTAAGCACTACCGATATTTCCCCTTCCGCAAAGATTTACATTTCAAATGCCAAGGGCAATACCACATACAACATCCTCTCCGGCACGAACGACAAAGATGGAAACGGCCTCTTTGCAGAAGCCGGGGCAGCCGTAAACAGCAATGTCTTCTCGTACGGACATCTGCTTGAATTCGTTGGCGCTGAAGGAAATGGGGAAACACAGTTCTCCGTCACCGCTGAATCCCAGGACGCGCATGATGTATACGGCGATAAAGTCATTGCACCCAATACCATCAATGCTGCTATGGATAGCGGCGGTGCTGCATCTGCCTTTGCTCTCGCGGCTTCTGACGACAATTTGACCGAAGAAGCACAGGAAAGCGCATTTAACAGCGCATCAGCCCTGACTGAACTTGCCGGCGTACAGCATGGACTCTATGCGGCAAACAACCTCTTCGACAGCTCTCTCACATCCCACCTGACCGGCCTTTACACAGAAGATCAGGATAAGGATCTCTGGGCTCATTTCATCCACTCCAAGGAAAATGTCCGCGGTCTCGGCCTGGCCAATATGGGCGCTTCCTATGATGCACAGTTCAATGGCGTTGTCGTCGGCAGTGACTTCTACAAGAAGGGAAATGCGACAGTCGGCGCAGCCCTGACGTACATGGATGGAAGCTTCTCTGGAAATACCGAAGCAGCGCACACCAAGAACGACGTCGACTACTACGGCCTTGCTCTCTATGGCAGAGTCGAACAGGGACCGATGACATACCTCGGCGACATCTCCTACCTCCATGGAAGCAACGACCTCAAGCAGCATAACAGCGGCAGCACCATCACCGGTTCCACTGACAGTGATGCATACAGCATCGGCGTCAGGGCCGAAAGAGGCATCGGCCTTGGCATGGGCACTCTGACCCCGTTCGCAGGCCTCCGCTACGCACACCTTGGCACGGATGCCTACACCGACAGTATCGGCGTCCGTCATGACAGCGATGATGTTAACGTCTGGATGTTCCCGCTCGGTCTCCGCTACAGCGCAGACATCAAGAACGGAACCTGGACCATCCGCCCGATGGCAGAAGCAGGCTACGTATGGACATTCGGCGACCGCGACGGCACTGACAAAGTAAGCTTGGGCGGTGCAAGCGACGCCTTCGGCTTCGACATCGCCGACGCAGGCAGCTGGTATGGCAGACTTGGCGTACAGGCAGCCAAAGGAAACTTCACCTACGGAGTCGCCTACCAGTACCAGCACGGCACCAGCGTACAGAGCAACACCTGGACCGCAGCCGTCAGATACCACTTCTGATAGGGAAATTATGTAGGAAATAGGGAAAACTCCACTCACCATTTTCTGATGAGTGGAGTTTTTGCGTGGGATAGGAGAGGAGGGCCGTAGGCCGGTCTTGACCTTGCTCCGGGAGGAGAAGGTGGGAAATTTTTGCTTTCTAAAATTTCTCGGATGAGTTGAATTTCCCAGCCTGCAAGGCGGCTGTATGGTTTTAGAACCACAAAACCAGCCTTCGGCTGAAGGAGATGAACCCCTTTCGTCGCCTGACGGCGCCACTTTCCCCTGACGGGGACAGCTAACCACACTTCTTTCCTAATATCCCTCAGCTCTCCTCCTATAGAAATCCGTCCATATTTATTACGAGAAAAATCATACTTAGTTTATTTTTGAATTTTTATTGTTGCAGGCGTTATCATAAGATTTTATTATAAAAGCTTCGCATATCAATTATTTTTATACCGGTCAATTTCGACGCGGTCTGGTTCGGCCAAATTTCTTCGCCCGGGACGCATTTATTTTTTAAAATGTGAAATTTTCCGATATATCGCTGAATAGCTTCCCTTTTGGGCCTTTGGCGATTTCCATCCTAACAAAATGAGTTTATAAACTCACCAAAAGATAGATATGAGGCATGCCTGCGTTTATAGTTTCGTGTGATTTGATTTTTAGAAAAACGTTTTCCATGGTACAATCAAGAAAAATCCGCTTTCTGGCGGGGAAGGATGTGGAGCATGGAAGGAATGAATGAGCGTTTGAAGGCTGCGGCAGCAAAGCTTCTCTTGACGGAGGATTGTTTTTACTTGTATGACGAAGCAGGGATCCGGTCCCGCGCTAGGGCTCTTACGAGGTCTTTTCCTTCGGCGAAAATCCTGTATTCTCTGAAGGCGAATCCTTTCCTTCCTGTGGCACGTGTGATGAAAGAAGAAGGTTTCGGCGCGGATGCGGCAAGCGCAGCCGAGGTGCGCCTGGCAGTTTCTCTTGGGATGATGAAAGAGGAGATCCAGTACTCGGCGCCGGGAAAGCGTGCAAAGGACATCCGGGAGACGCTGGAGCTCGCGACGCTTGTCGCTGACAGCGCGGGCGAGATTGCGCGGATCGAAGAAGCGGCTAAGGAAAAGGGGATCCATGTTTCGATCGGCCTCCGCATTCATCCTTCCTTCGGTTTTGCAGGAGGCAGGGGCGAGCCGTCGAAGTTCGGAATCGATGAGGAAGAGGCGATTACCCTCTTGAATGACTGGCATTTTCCCCATTTGTCCCCGGCGGGCATCCACGTCCATCTGAAGAGCCAGGAGCTCTCCGAAGAAGCACTGGCGCTCTATTATGAGAACGTCCTTCTCATGGCGGAACGTCTTGGACGGACGGAAGAGATGGAGCTTTCGTTCGTGAACCTGGGCTCGGGGATCGGGATTCCGATGGATCCGGAGGACGAGGAAATGGACCTGGCGCTTCTTGAGAAAGCCTTCGCTGCGCTTGCCGGGCCCTTCCATGACCGTTTCCCGAAGGCGCGCCTGTTCCTTGAGAGCGGCCGGTATGCGCCCGGGCCTTCGGGTTTCTATGTGACGAAGGCGCTCGACAGGAAGGTGTCGGAGGGGAAAGTCTTCCTCATCACGGCGGGTACGATGCATGGTTTCCTTCGCCCGGCACTGGCGCGTCTTGTCGAAAAGTACGATGAGACCGGCCATCCGGCACTCTGCGAGCCGCTTTTCTCGGGCGCGCGGGCATTTCCCATTTCCACTTTGAGGGAAGGAAATCCGGAGACGGTCACGATCACGGGCAACCTCTGCACGGCGGCGGACATCATCGCAGAAGACATCACGCTCCCGCGCCTTGCCGAAGGGGACGGCATCGTCATCGGCAATGCGGGCGCGTATGCGGCGACGCTTTCGCCCTTTGCCTTCTCCTCACTGGAGCGGCCGAAGGAATTTCTTCTGAAGGAAACGGGAGACCTAGAGGGAGTATAAATTTCTTGAATGGAAGGGCGGAGAAATCCGCTCTTTTTCAATGGCCAGACAGGCCTTTTCGTGCCAAATCTTCTTTTATGGCAAACTTTTGGTTCTTCACGCTTTTTTGTGGGATAAAAATAATAACATATAAAATTGGCAT
>OKRY01002479.1_pt1 | contig 14368 bp, 10 predicted proteins | sample 1601121 | NCBI WGS metagenome assembly OKRY01 (sample SAMEA3541546, study PRJEB24748) | human gut metagenome | biome: human gut; feature: human-associated habitat; material: faeces | place: China | collected 2012
TTCAGATTCTTGTGTGGGTTACCACGTGTGGGTTCAAGTCCCATTTTCCGCATTATATTTTATGAACTGGTGTTATCTTTTGTTACACCAGTTTTTTTATTCTCTAAAAAAATCAGGCAGATATATGTGCTAACATATATCTGCCTATTTTAAACATTTTACAACAACCGCTGCTACCGCTAATCAATAACAGTTACCTTCTCTATAACTGGCTGTTCATTCTTATTAACTTTTCCGTTATCATCTACCGGCTTGACTTCTTTACATATCTTATCAACCACATCCATGCCTTCTGTCACATAACCAAAGCAAGCATACTTTCCATCAAGATATGTACTATCCTTATGAACTATAAAAAACTGTGAACTTGCACTGTTGTTACTGCTTGAACGTGCCATAGATATAGCACCCCTTGTATGTGACAGATTATTTGTCACACCATTATCTGCAAACTCACCTTTTATCTTTGTATCAGAACCACCTGTTCCATCTCCTTTAGGATCTCCACCCTGTATCATAAAGCCGCTTATTATTCTATGAAATGTAAGTCCATCATAAAAACCATCTTTTGCAAGCTTCACGAAATTAGTAACAGTTACAGGTGCCACATCTGCATCAAGTTCAATCTTTATATCACCATAACCCTTAACTGATATAACAACATGGTGCTTTCCTGTGAGCTGGTTCTCCTGGTCATTCTGCTGTCCATCTGATGCATTGCCACTTTTACTGCTTCCACATGCATAAAGTGAAAATGTCATAACAACAGCTAATATTATTATTGATATTCTTTTCATAACATTCACACACTGTAGGAAACTATCTTAGAACAGCAATATTAATATTGCATAAATTCATTGATATCCCTTAAAACATCCTCAATTTCGCTTTCTCCACCATTAATAGTAAGCTGAAGCGGTCTGCTGATATCAAGACTAAACAATCCTACAAGAGATTTTCCATCCACAAAGCTATTGCCGCTTTCGACATCAAAGCTGCATGAATATCTGCTTATCTTACTAACAAACCTCTGAACTTTCTCTACTGAATCAAGTAAAATTGAAACTGTTAACATATGTATATCCTCCCATCAAGTCCTAATCCTTTTATAATAAAGCCCGACAACATCAACAACTATACTACTTTTCCTTACTAAAAACAACATAATCCGACATTTCGGGTAATATATTTCATATGATATGATATCTATGCTTATACATTTTCAGGCATAACATATGACTCAACCGTTTCCCATAATTCATCAAGACCCTGTTTTGTTTCTGAAGAAAATGGTATAAGAATATCATCTTCTCTTAATCCAAGCCCCATTCTTACTGCTTTTACATGCTTGGCAACCTGGCTTCTTTTAAGTTTATCAAGCTTCGTTGCTATAATAACCGGTCTGAATCCATTATCAACTATCCAGTCATACATCATCTTATCATTTTCTGATGGATCATGTCTTATATCAACAAGCAGAAATACCTGCTTAAGGTTAGCTGATTTTCTTAAGTATTTTTCTATCATCTTTCCCCATTTAGCCTTAACAGCCGGACTTGCATTCGCATATCCATATCCGGGAAGATCCACAAGATACATGCAGTCATTAATATTATAAAAATTAATTGTCTGTGTCTTACCTGGCTGTGAAGATGTTCTTGCATATGATTTTCTATTCATAAGTGAATTAATAAGTGACGACTTGCCAACATTTGACTTGCCTGCAAATGCGACCTCTGGATATTGTGTATCTGGTATAGCACTGGTAACTCCAATAACTATATCAAGATTAACCTTTTTTATAACCATCTGCTTTTTCTCCTCTCTTTCTTTTAAGATAAGTGCTTAATCTATGTAAAATATATCAGTTTTCCTGTAAAACAAGTGCTTCCTTTAACACCTGTTTAATATTTTCTACATACTTTATAGTAACGCCCTGTGTTATCTCTTCGTCAAGTTCTTCCACATCTGACCTGTTTTCCTCTGGCACAAGCACAACCTTCATGCCTGCCATCCTTGCAGCTAAAAGCTTCTCCTTAAGTCCTCCTATCGGAAGCACCCTGCCACGCAGTGTCACCTCACCAGTCATAGCAACATCTGCCCTGACTGGTATTTGTGTAACAGCTGAAAGCATTGCAGTTGTCATTGTAATACCTGCAGATGGTCCATCTTTTGGAACTGCACCTTCAGGTATATGAAGATGAATATTATGCTTATCATAGAATTCGCTGTCAACCTTATACTTACCATTCATAGTAAGTGACCTGACAAGAGAATAAGCAATCATAGCTGATTCCTTCATAACATCTCCCATATTTCCTGTAAGCTTAAGCTCTGAACTGCCCGCCATGACATTAACCTCTATCTCAAGAGTTTCGCCACCAACACTTGTCCATGCCAGTCCTCTGACAACACCCACCTCAGGATGCTTATTAGCCTTATCCGGTCTGTACTTTTCTTTTCCAAGATATTCAAAAAGATTCTTATCTGTAACCCTTATGCATTTCTTTACTTCTGTATTTCTGCTTCCATCTGGTGTATACACACCTTCCTCATAAAGCCTGGTTACAGCCTTTCGGCATATCTTTGCTATCTGTCTTTCCAGTTCACGGACTCCCGCTTCCTTTGTATATGCATATATAATACGTTTTAACGCGCCATCCGATATTTTAAGCATAGATGTCATAAGTCCGTTTTTAGCTATCTGCTTTTTCACAAGATGTTCCTTTGCAATATGCATTTTTTCATTCAATGTATATCCTTGAACCTCTATTATTTCCATTCTGTCAAGCAATGGTCTGCTTACTGTTGAAAGGTCATTGGCAGTTGCTATAAATAATACATCTGAAAGGTCAACTGGAAGTTCTATATAATGGTCAACAAAATGTTGATTCTGTTCACCATCAAGCACCTCAAGAAGCGCAGATGCTGTATCCGACCTGTAATCGCTGCTTATTTTATCTATCTCATCAAGAAGCATAAGTGGATTAGAGGTTTTTGCCTGCTTAAGTCCTTCTATGATTCTTCCTGGCATAGCACCTACATATGTTTTTCTATGTCCTCTTATTTCAGCTTCATCTCTTACGCCGCCAAGACATACTCTGATATATTTTTTATTAAGTGCCGCAGCAACAGAACGCGCTATTGACGTCTTACCTGTTCCCGGAGGTCCAACAAGACATAGTATAGGTGCATCTGATACCGATGTTATATTTCTGACTGCAAGATATTCTATAATCCTGTCCTTAACATCCTTCATCCCATAGTGGTCTGCATCCAGAACAGCTCTTGCATTAATAATGTCATTGTTATCCTGTGATTTCTTATTCCATGGAAGTGCAAGGCAATTCTCTATGTATGTTCTCTCAACATTAACCTCTGATGAACCTTTAGAAAGGCTCTTTAACCTCTTTACTTCTTTATGGAGCTTTGCTTTTATGTCATCACCGGCATCAAGCTCTTCTATCTGCTTATCAAGCTCTTCCGACTCAGAATATTGATCTTCACCAAGCTCCTGGTTAAGCACATTAAGCTGTTCACGTATAATATACTCTTTCTGGTTTTTATCTACTTTTTCTTTAACCTTTATAGCCAGCTCTTCTTTTATCTTATATGCATTAGTCAGCTCTATGAACATTCCCGCTATATATTCATAAATTTCTATTATATCGTCCATCTCAAGAAGAGCCTGTCTGTCTGTATAATCCATCGGAAAATCCGCGCATATTTTAAGAAGCAGCTCTCTTGCATCATCAAGCTCAAGCCAGTACTTAAGTATTTCTTTGCTGCTTCTTGAATTAGCTGCACCATACTGCCTTATAAGCTCTCTCATGCCAAGAATAATAGCCCTGTTTGTAACCTCATCCGGCTGGTTTATAAACATCTCTTCTATATCTGCAGCTGCTATTAAGCAGTTACCAGAATCAGTTATTTCAACTGCATGTGCTTTGTTAAGACCTTCCACCTGAATACGCACAAGCTTATTAGGCAGCTTAATAACCTGCTTTATAACTGCAACTGTTCCTGTTTTATATATATCCCCAGGCGCAGGATTTTCTATCTGTGTATCTTTTTGTGTAAGAAGAAGTACCTTCTCATCTAAAGCAAGTGCCTCCTCTACCGCCTGTATTGATTTTTTTCTGCTTATATCAAAATGTATGACCATGTCAGGCAACACGGTCATACTTCTTAACGCAATTACTGGTAATGTAATCATATTCATAATTATTGTGCTTTCTTAACTTCATCGCCTTGTGTGCCTGATGCACTATTCATAGCGATACTTCCCTCGTTATTATTTCCTACTTTCTGCGTTCTGTATTCAATAACCGGCTTTCCTGTTCCAAGAACAGCATCCTTTGTTATAATACATCTTGCAATAGTTTCATCAGATGGAACCTCATACATAACCTCATTCATGACTGACTCAAGTATAGAACGAAGTCCTCTTGCTCCTGTCTTTCTTTCAAAGCTCTTATGGGCTATTTCCTTAACTGCATCATCTTCAAACTCAAGTTCAACCTCATCAAGGCTTAAAAGTGCCTTATACTGCTTAAGTATAGCATTCTTAGGTTCACGAAGAATACGTACAAGCGCTTCCTCATCAAGTGAATCTAATGCTACAACAACCGGAACACGTCCTACGAATTCAGGTATAAGTCCGAACTTAATAAGATCCTGTGGAAGTGCCTTATGGAACATTTCTCCAACGTCCTCTGTAGCAGTCTTTTCCTTTATCTGCGAATTAAATCCGATTGTACTCTGATCCATTCTTGATTCGATAATCTTTTCAAGTCCATCAAAAGCTCCACCACAAATAAACAGTATATTAGTTGTATCTATAGGAATAAGCTCCTGCTGTGGATGCTTTCTGCCACCCTGAGGTGGAACTGATGCAACCGTTCCTTCAAGTATCTTAAGAAGTGCCTGCTGTACGCCTTCACCTGAAACATCTCTAGTTATGGAAACATTTTCTGACTTCTTAGTTATCTTATCTATCTCATCAATATATATAATTCCATATTGTGCTTTTTCTATATCATAATCAGCTGCCTGAATAAGCTTAAGAAGTATATTTTCAACATCCTCACCTACATATCCAGCTTCTGTAAGAGTTGTTGCATCAGCTATTGCAAATGGCACATTCAGAAGTCTTGCAAGATTCTGTGCAAGAAATGTCTTACCAGAACCTGTAGGTCCTAACATAAGTATATTACTCTTCTGAAGCTCAACATCAACATCCTGTGCCGATAATATTCTTTTATAATGATTATATACAGCAACTGATAAAACCTTCTTAGCTTCATCCTGTCCTATAACATAATCATCAAGAAACTCTTTGATTTCCTTAGGCTTTAAAAGATTAATATCAAGTCCATCTACTGCCTGCTCATCTTCCGCCTCAAACTCCTCATCAAGTATATCTGAACATATTCCTATACATTCATCACATATAAATACTCCATTCTGTCCCTGGATAAGTTTTTTAACCTTATCCTGTGTCTTACCACAAAACGAGCATCTTAACTCTCCATCTTTAATCTTGCCTGCCATAATTCCTCCGGTCTGCTACATATTAACAAATAATACATAATAATATATTGCTTCGCTCTGAATATCCGTAATGCTCTTTCAGCTTATATATTCATAAACAACAAGGGACTGTGCGAAAAGCAACAGTCCCCTTTAAGTAACTATCTCTTTTCAACCACGCTGTCAATAAGACCATATGCTACAGCCTCTTTAGCTGTCATATAGTTATCACGTTCTGTATCCCGAGAGATTTCTTCTACTGATTTACCCGTGTTAGCTGCGAGTATTTCATTTAACTTGTTTCTTGTCTTTAAGATATTCTCTGCAACTATTCTGATTTCTGTTTCCTGACCTCTGGCTCCGCCTGAAGGCTGATGAATCATAATCTCAGCATTAGGAAGTGCAAGTCTCTTACCCTTAGTACCGCCAGAAAGAAGAAATGCTCCCATGCTGGCTGCCATACCTATACATATTGTTGAAACATCACACTTAATATACTGCATAGTATCATATATCGCGAAACCAGCTGATACTGAACCACCTGGGCTGTTGATATAAAAATGTATATCCTTGCCTGGATCTTCTGCCTCAAGGAATAACATCTGTGCTACAACAAGGTTAGCAGAAACATCTGTTACCTCTTCACCTAAAAATATAATTCTGTCTTTAAGAAGACGTGAATAGATATCATATGATCTCTCTCCACGACTATTCTGTTCTATGACATAAGGTACAAAACTCATATTATTGCCTCCCTGTCTTATATAATATCTATTACTTCTCAACTACTGAATTTACAATAACATCAACAGCCTTCTGGATAGCGATATCTTCTCTGATCTGCTTAGATTCATATTCACCCATGAACTCTTTAATCTTTTCGATTTCCATCTTGTACTGTTCAGCCATCTTGTTAAGCTCTGCTTCGAATTCTTCATCAGAAACTCCGATATTCTCAGCCTTTACGATTGCTTCAAGAACAAGTCTTGACTGGATATTCTTAACAGCCTGTGGCTTCATATCTTCAATAATCTTTTCAGCTGTAACACCTGTGTACTGGAAGTACTGCTCAACTGATAAGCCCTGTGACTGTAATCTCTGTGCGAAGTCTTCTAACATTCTGTTAACCTGTGTATTAATCATAGCTTCTGGAATGTCCATCTTAGAAGTTTCAATAATCTTAGCGATTGCTTCATCTTCCTTCTTAGCCTTAGCTTCATTTTCCTTGCGCACTGTTATGTTCTTCTTAAGATCTTCCTTATATTCAGCAAGTGTATCAAAATCAGAAACGTCCTGAGCGAAATCATCATCAAGCTCTGGAAGAACCTTTTCCTTGATCTCCTTAACCTTAACCTTGAACATAGCTGGCTTACCCTTTAATTCCTCAGCATGGTATTCTTCTGGGAATGTTACATTGATTTCCTTCTCATCACCGATATTCATACCGATAATCTGTTCTTCAAAGTTATCAATAAATGAATGAGAACCGATTGTAAGTGGATAATCTTCACCCTTTCCACCTTCAAATGCTTCACCATCTACAAAGCCTTCAAAATCAATTGTTGTCATATCGCCATCTTTAACAGCTCTGTCTTCTACAGTAACGATTCTTGAATTCTTATCCTGAGCCTTCTTTAATTCTTCTTCAACATCTGCATCAGTAACATCTGTATCGCACTTAGTTACCTCAACACCCTTGTACTGTCCAAGTTCAACCTCTGGCTTAACAGCAACTGTTGCTTCAAAGATAAATGGCTTGCCAGCTTCAATCTGAACTACATCGATCTTAGGCTGTGAAACGATTTCTAATTCACTTTCATCTGCTGCCTTAGCATAAGCATCAGGAATGATGGCATTAGCTGCATCTTCATAGAAAATCTCTGCACCATAAAGCTTTTCTACCATCTTTCTTGGAGCCTTACCTTTTCTGAAGCCAGGAACGCTGATTTTATTCTTATTCTTATTAAAAGCTGTATTAAGACCTGCTTCGAATTCTTCAGCAGTAGCCTCGATCACGAGCTTAACCATATTCTTCTCTTCCATGTTTTCAACCTTAAAACTCATTGTTTATAAATCCTCCTTAAAATATATATGAAGTCTCTTTTTCTATCGTACAAAGTACATACTAATGGATTGTATCACATCCGGCGCTGATTTGCCAATATATTTTTTATAATTTATATTTATTTTAATATTTCGATATATGCTGCCCTCCACCTGATGCGTCAGATTGTTTTAATGTTCTCCATCATTCTCATCATAATCATTTTTGCAGAAGAAAAACTTTCTTGTCGCAAAAAGTGCACATATCGACAGCACTCCTATCGCTGTGTTAAGTGCTGAATCATGGTATGTCACCATCTCTCTTGCTATTGCAAACATAAGCACCTCCACGACAGTTGCCGGTGTATGCTGTGATAACATCTTGATAAGCTCCACACCAACTGCCAGTGTCATAATATCTGCCACAAATTTCTCAAAGAAATCAAGCGGGGTACTATCAAACATCCCACCAAGTTCAAGCAAAAACCTCACACACATAACTACTACAACTACCACAAGGATTGCTGATATTATCCATTCAAGGATATTACATACTTTTCTGAATATACCATTCACTTTGCTTTTCATATATTTTCCTGACCTTTCTACAACATTCTTATTTTCCTTACGTTTTTAGCGCATATACATTAATTATTTAATCATGTTATGCGGCTGCATATCTTAAGTCAAACTATGTTAAGTATACGAAAAAAACTTTTATATAGCAACAGAACTTTTGATTAAAACAAAAAGGTGTTGTCGCACAAAATAGTGCTGCAACACCTTTTATTATCTAGTTATATCCTTCGTTAATCAAACTAATCACACTTATTACAGATTAGTATATCCCATCAGATACTTATCCACTTCTCTTGCACAGTCCCTGCCCTGACGTATAGCCTTTACAACAAGTGACTGGCCTGTGTGACAGTCGCCGGCAGCGAACACTCCAGCAACATTAGTTGCGAATCTTCCATCATCTGTCTTGATGTTAGTTCTCTGGTTTACCTCTACGCCGAATGCATCTGTAAGATACTTCTGTGTTCCAAGGAAACCTGCTGCTATAAGAACAAGCTCACAAGGAAGCTCTTTTTCTGTTCCTTCAACAGGAACCATCATTCTTCTTCCTGTTGCCTCATCTACCTTTGATTCAAGCTGGATAGTAACAACCTTGCAAAGCTTGCCCTTCTTATCCTTCTTGAATTCCTTTACAGTAGTTGTATATATTCTTGGGTCGTGTCCGAATACCGCTATTGCTTCCTCCTGGCCATAATCTGTCTTGCAGACTAAAGGCCATTGTGGCCATGGATTAGTTTCACTTCTTACGTCTGGTGCCTTTGGCATCATTTCAAGCTGTGTCACTGACTTACAGCCATGTCTTATAGCTGTACCAACGCAGTCGTTACCTGTATCACCACCACCGATTACAATAACATTTTTATCCTTTGCGCTTATATACTTACCATCTGTAAGATCTGAATCAAGAAGACTCTTAGTTGTTGCTGTAAGAAAATCAACTGCAAAATATATTCCATCAGCATCTCTTCCAGGAGCACTGATATCTCTTGGATTAGAGGCACCTACCGCAAGTACAACTGCGTCATAATCATCCATTATCTTCTTAGCCTTAATATTCTGTCCGATGTTAGCTTCCGTTACAAACTCAACACCCTCATCCTTCATAACATTAAGCTTTCTGTCTATAATATGCTTTTCAAGCTTCATATTAGGTATTCCATATCTTAAAAGTCCACCTATTCTATCAGCTCTTTCATATACAGTCACAAGATGGCCCCTCTGGTTAAGCTGGTCAGCTACAGCAAGTCCTGAAGGACCTGAACCTATGACAGCTATTCTCTTTCCAGTTCTTGCCTTTGGTGGCTTAGGACCTGCAAGTCCGTTAGCATAAGCATGTTCTATGATAGCCATCTCATTTTCCTTAGTACATACAGCATCTCCGTTAAGTCCGCATGTACATGCTTTTTCGCAAAGAGCTGGACATACGCGGCTTGTAAACTCTGGAAAATTACTTGTCTTATGCAGCCTGTTATATGCCTGTTCCCAGTTACCTGTGTATACAAGATCATTCCATTCCGGTATAAGGTTATTAAGAGGACAGCCACTTGTCATACCCTTTATAGTCATGCCCGACTGACAGAATGGCACACCACAGTCCATGCAGCGTGCGCTCTGGCATCTCTGCTCTGTTTCTGAAAGTGGTGTATGAAACTCATTAAAATTCTTTATTCTTTCCTTTGGTGCAACTGCCTTAGCTTCTACACGTTCATATTCTAAAAATCCGGTTGGTTTTCCCATGATTATCTCCTTTCAAATACACATTTTCACAAATATGTACCAGCAGACTTATAAGCTGCCAATACATATCTGTTTTTGTACATTTCCATCTTACTTAGTTGCTGCGTAAAATGCTTCAATCTGAGCCTGTTCACTGCTAAGACCCTTCTCTTCCATCTGAACAATCATATTGAGCATCTTCTTATAATCATGTGGCATAATCTTCTTGAACTTAGGAAGATATTCACCAAAGTTATCCAGAACCTCTTTACCCTTCTTAGAGTTAGTGAAAGCTACATGGTCAGTAATCATCTGCTTAAGTTCAAGTACATCATACTTGTTAGTAACTGGTTCAAGTGATACAAGCTGCTTATTAACTCTCTTGTAAAGTGTTGTATCCTCATCTAGAACATATGCAACACCGCCACTCATACCAGCAGCAAAGTTCTTACCAGTTCTTCCAAGAACAACCACTCTTCCACCTGTCATATATTCACAGCCATGGTCACCTGTTCCCTCAACAACTGCTGTTGCACCTGAATTACGTACGCAGAATCTCTCACCTGCAATACCATTGATATATGCCTTACCACTTGTTGCACCGTAAAGTGCTACATTACCTATGATAATATTCTCATCTTCCTTATAAGATACTCCGGTTGGTGGATACACGATAAGCTTACCACCAGAAAGGCCTTTACCAAAGTAGTCATTGCTGTCACCTACAAGTTCAAGTGTAAGTCCCTTAGGAATAAATGCTCCAAAGCTCTGTCCACCAGCGCCCGTACACTTAACTGTATATGTATCATCTGCAAGGCTTTCACCGAATCTTCTTGTTATCTCAGCACCAAGAAGAGTACCAAGTGCCCTGTCTGTATTCTTAACATCAACTTCAACACTTCTCTTCTGCTTCTTATCCATAGCATCTGAAAACTTCTTTATAAGTATTCTTTCATCTACTGTCTTACCAAGCTCGAAATCAAACACATTCTTCTTATCATACCTGATAGAAGCTGCTTCCTTAATATAAGGATTATTAAGGATATTAGAAAGATCAACCTTTGATGCTCTTCCACTTCCATAAACGTCAGTTTTTGCTTCAAGGAAATCTGTTCTTCCCACAAGCTCATCCACCGTCTTTACTCCAAGCTTAGCCATATACTCACGAAGCTCTTCTGCGATGAATCTCATAAAGTTAACTACGTATTCTGGCTTTCCTGCGAACCTCTTTCTAAGCTCTGGATTCTGTGTTGCAATACCAACAGGGCATGTATCAAGATTACATACTCTCATCATAACACAGCCCATAGTTACAAGTGGTGCTGTTGCAAATCCGAATTCCTCAGCACCAAGCATGGCTGCTATGGCAACGTCACGTCCACTCATTAGCTTACCATCTGTTTCGATTATAACCTTGTTACGAAGTCCATTCATCGTAAGTGTCTGATGTGCTTCAGCAAGTCCTAACTCCCAAGGAAGTCCTGCATTATGTATAGAGCTTCTTGGCGCTGCACCTGTACCACCATCATAACCTGATATAAGAATAACCTGTGCACCAGCCTTTGCTACACCAGAAGCAATAGTACCAACGCCGGCTTCTGATACAAGCTTAACTGATATTCTTGCATCCTTGTTAGCATTCTTAAGGTCATATATCAGTTCTGCCAGATCCTCGATAGAATAAATGTCGTGATGAGGTGGAGGTGATATAAGTGATACACCCGGTGTTGAAAGACGTGTCTTTGCTATCCAAGGATATACCTTCTTTCCTGGAAGATGTCCACCTTCACCAGGCTTGGCACCCTGTGCCATCTTAATCTGGATTTCCTTTGCACTTACAAGATATCTGCTTGTAACACCGAATCTTCCTGATGCAACCTGCTTGATAGCCGAACATCTGTTAAGTCCATCAGCTCCAACAGTGAGTCTGCCTTCATCCTCACCACCTTCACCTGAGTTTGACTTACCATGAAGCATATTCATTGCAATAGCCATAGTTTCATGTGCTTCCTTAGAGATAGAACCATAAGACATAGCACCAGTCTTGAATCTCTTAACGATAGAATCAACGCTTTCTACCTGATCTATATTTATTCCCTTCTTAGGGAACTTGATATCCATAAGTCCTCTTAAGTTCTTAACGCCCTCTTCTTTATTGACAAGAGCTGTATATTCCTTAAATGTATTATAATCACCTGTACGTGTTGCAAGCTGTAAAAGATGAATTGTCTGTGGATTATAAAGATGTTCTTCCTTTCCACTTCTCATTTTATGGGCACCCTCACTATCAAGAGTTGTGTCTGTTGATAACCCAAGAGGATCAAAGGCCTTTGAATGAAGTGTTTCAACATCATCCTGTATATCCTTAAGGCTTATACCCTCAACTCTTGATACAGTACCTGTGAAGTACTTATTAATAACAGCTGAATCAATACCTATCGCCTCAAATATCTTAGAGCCCTGATATGACTGTATAGTTGATATACCCATCTTAGCTGCTATCTTTACGATACCACTTATGATAGCATTATTATAATCATCAACTGCTGCATAGTAATCTTTATCAAGCATATTAAGATCAATAAGCTCCTGTATGCTTTCCTGTGCAAGATATGGATTGATAGCTGATGCACCATATCCTAACAATGTAGCAAAATGATGTACATCCCTTGGCTCACCACTTTCAAGTATAACAGCCATACTTGTTCTTTTCTTAGTCTGTACAAGATAGTGCTGTACTGCACCTACAGCAAGAAGTGATGGTATAGCTACATGATTTTCATCAACACCTCTATCAGACAGGATAACAATGTTAGTACCCTCTCTATGTGCTCTGTCTACCTCTACAAAAAGATGGTCAATAGCCTTTTCGAGTGATGTATTCTTATAGTATGTAATAGGAATAGTTTCAACCTTAAAACCTTCAACCTTCATATTCTTTATCTTTAAAAGATCTGTGTTAGTAAGAATAGGATTGTTAATCTTTAAGTTCTTACAGTTTTCAGGCTGTTCTTCAAGTATGTTACCATCTTTACCAAGGTACACAGTTGTAGATGTTACGATCTTCTCTCTGATGGAATCTATAGGTGGATTCGTAACCTGTGCAAACAGCTGTTTAAAATAGTTAAACAGAGGCTGGTGTCTGTTAGAAAGTACAGCAAGTGGTGTATCTATACCCATAGCACCGATAGATTCACTTCCGTTAAGTGCCATAGGAAGAATAGATGTTCTGAAATCTTCATATGTATAACCAAACATGCGATGTTTTTCTTTTACTGCAAAGACAACCTCTATAATTTTTTCCTCATTTTGGAAAGCAGGAGTCCATTCTTTAAATTTCCTTACAGGACTATTACCATCTTTTTCTGTTATTGTTCCATCCTTCTCAACTCTTATAAAGTGACGACCATCAGCAGCATGTCCAGCTTCAGTTCTATAAATAACAATATATTCATCATCTTCTAGTTTAGTATTTCCTAGTAATCTAATAAATGGAAATTTTTCTAAATATGATGAAATTACTTGAGAATCTTCCTCAACAAAAATTGTTGAGGAAGATTCAGGAGTCAAAAAACATTGATCTATTTTTAAAGCATAGCCCCCACAATTTATGTTATCTTTAAACAAATATTGAACTCTTTCATCAATTTCTTTTTCCCATCTTTCTATTACATTTTTACCAAATGGATTATCTGACATTAATTGTATAATATGTCTTTTACCTTCAAAACTTTTTTCTGATATAATCCTCAACATTTTTGAAATTTCTTCTTTTCCAAACATTTCTAAAAGTTTTCTTCTTATTATAATTTCAACTAAAGCATTTTTAGCAGAAGTTTGCTCTTCTATGCACCTCATCTTCTTTAACTGCATGTATTTATTTTCCTCTTCTGTAAAATTAATATTTTCATATATTTCCTTTAATTTACTATCTGTAAAATTCTGATAAAAGTTGTTAACTTTTTCATCCAAAATATTCCATTTTTCTTCATTACTTAATTGACTCCACTCGTGACTTTCTTCAAACTCACTAATATAATACTCATATAGAAGATCCTCAATTCCTTGTAATTCCTCTCTTGCCACTCCTGACACATTATCGCCTTGCGTAAATCTTATAAAACATTCTTTTACATTTTCTTCTGTTCTTAATCTTAATCTTTTTATAAATTCTTTTTCAAAACTTTCATCTTCTATAAATTCTGTGTTTTCACTTAAATTCATAATCACTTTTCTCCTATATACTTTAAACTTTTCTTCTATTGAATTAGTAACACCTAATATCACAACATTATGAGTCCAACTAATTTGTCTCACCAGTAGAACGACAATTTTATTATCTTTATATGATCCCCTATACTTTTAATTACTTTTTTCGGCTTCATATCTATACTCTCATTCTACTATATCTATATAACATGTAATTTACCTTTTGGCTTTTTTATTTACCTTGTGAATTACTGCAATCATTACTAATATTATGAATATTATAAATATA
>OKRY01002480.1_pt1 | contig 14364 bp, 8 predicted proteins | sample 1601121 | NCBI WGS metagenome assembly OKRY01 (sample SAMEA3541546, study PRJEB24748) | human gut metagenome | biome: human gut; feature: human-associated habitat; material: faeces | place: China | collected 2012
TACCCATAACTTCACCAGTAGATTTCATTTCAGGTCCAAGAGCGATTTCTACAAGACCCATTTTGGAGAAGGAGAATACTGGTGCTTTTACAGCTACATATGGTTTATTAGGTACAAGCCCTAAAGGTAAGCCTAAATCTTTTAAGCTTTCACCAAGAGCAATTCGAGTTGCACATTCTACCATATTAATACCTGTAACCTTAGAAATAAATGGTACAGTACGGCTAGAACGAGGGTTAACTTCGATTACATTAAGTTCGCCATCAGCCACGATATATTGAATATTAAGAACGCCCTTAACATTAAGGCCAATTGCAATGCGGCGTGTATAATCTACGATTTGATCGATAATTTCTTGGCTCAAATGTTGTGCTGGATAAACTGCCATGGAGTCACCGGAGTGAACACCGGCGCGTTCGATTTGTTCCATGATGCCAGGGATACATACGTCGGTACCATCGGAAATAGCATCAACCTCTACCTCCATACCAACCATGTAACGGTCGATAAGAACCGGATGTTCTTTGGACGCTACTACGGCTTCCTTCATATATACATCAAGTTCTTTATCATTATATACGATTTCCATCGCACGACCACCCAATACATAAGAAGGACGAACGATCAATGGATATTTTAAGTTCTTAGCAGCTGCTTGCGCTTCTTCATCAGATGTAACAAGAGCACCTACTGGACGAGGAATACCAAGTTTTGCCAATAATTCGTCAAAACGTTCACGGTCTTCTGCCATGTCGATACTATCTACGGATGTACCGAGAATTTTTACGCCACGCTTAGCCAATGGGCCCGCCAAGTTAATAGCTGTTTGACCACCAAATTGAGCAATAACGCCAGCTGGTTTTTCTTTATCAATGATTTCCATTACATCGTCCACTGTTAATGGTTCGAAGTACAAGGAATCAGAAATATCGAAGTCTGTAGACACTGTTTCTGGGTTATTATTGATCATAATGGATTGGTAACCCGCTTTACGAAGTGCCCAAGAGGAATGCACAGAGCAGTAGTCAAACTCTACACCTTGACCGATACGAATTGGACCGGAACCAAGTACTACAACGGATTTTTCACCTAGTGGTTTAACTTCGTCTTCTTGTGCATAAGCACTATAGTAGTATGGTGTTTTAGATTCGAATTCTGCAGCACATGTATCTACATATTTATAGGTTGGAAGAATATTCCATTCTTTGCGTTTCGCCTTTACGTCTTCTGCCGTTGTATTCGCATAGCGCGCAATAACAGTATCAGGGAAGGAATAACGTTTAGCTAGACGCAATACACCTTGAGTCAAACCATGTTCAGTTAACGTTTTTTCTACATTGACGATATTCTTGATTTTTTCAATGAAGAATGTATCGATTTTAGTAATGTAGTGGATTTTTTCTACACTAATCCCCTTGCGAAGTGCTTCAGCCACAACGTAGATACGTTCATCATCTACTAAATGTAAACGTTCAATCAATTGTTCAATGGACTCATGAGCAATTTTCTTAAGCTCAATATGGTCTAAACCGATTTCCAAGGAGCGGATAGCTTTCAATAAAGAACCTTCCAAAGTACGGTCAATAGCCATAACTTCGCCTGTAGCCTTCATTTGAGTGCCCAATGTACGATCCGCCAAATTGAATTTTTCAAATGGCCAACGAGGGAATTTAGTTACCACATAGTCCAGTGTTGGTTCGAAGCACGCTTTTGTTTCACCTGTTACAGCATTTGTAATTTGATCCAATGTCATGCCTACTGCAATTTTTGCAGCTACCTTCGCGATTGGATAACCAGTTGCTTTAGATGCCAATGCAGAGGAACGGGATACACGAGGGTTTACTTCGATAACGATATATTCATTGCTATTTGGATTCAACGCGTATTGTACGTTACAACCACCTTCGATTTTCAAATAGCGAATGATGTCAACAGATGCGGTACGAAGCATTTGGTATTGAATATCGTTCAATGTTTGGCTTGGTGCCACAACGATGGAGTCACCTGTATGTACACCTACAGGGTCAATATTTTCCATGTTACATACGATGATACAGTTGTCTGCACTATCGCGCATTACTTCGTATTCGATTTCTTTCCAACCTGCAACGGAACGTTCCGCCAAGATTTGGTGAATTGGTGAAAGTTTCAAACCACGGCGTGTGATTTCATACATTTCATCTTCGTTATGCGCAATACCGCCACCAGTACCGCCCAATGTATAAGCAGGACGGATGATGATAGGATAGCCGATACGATTTGCAAAGGCTACAGCTTCTTCAAGGTCATTGAAGATGTCGGATTCAGGAACTGGTTGATTGATTTCCTTCATCGCTTCCTTGAAAAGTTCGCGGTCTTCTGCATGTTTAATAGCTTCTAATGTCGTACCAAGCAACTTAACGCCATACTCTTCGAGTACGCCAGCTTCTGATAATTGAACGGCCATATTTAAACCTACTTGGCCACCCAATGTTGCCAATAAGCCCCAAGGGCGTTCTTTTTTAATAACTTCCGTTACGAATTCAAGGCTAATAGGTTCTACATATACACGGTCTGCAATATCTGTATCTGTCATGATTGTTGCAGGGTTAGAGTTAACCAATACTACCTTATAGCCTTCTTCACGAAGGGAACGGCACGCTTGTGTACCAGCATAGTCGAATTCTGCTGCTTGGCCGATAATAATTGGACCAGAACCAATTACGAGTACTTTTTTTGCTTCTGTGGTCATATTATTTTCCCTTTCTCATCATATCTTCAAATTCATCAAACAAATATAGGTTATCAGTAGGTCCAGGGGACGCTTCTGGATGGTATTGTACGGAGAAGATTGGCAATTCTTTGTGGCGCATACCTTCTACAGTACCATCATTCACACTGCGATGTGTGATTTCAATATAATCAGGCAAAGAAGAATCATCTACGGCAAAGCCATGATTTTGAGATGTAATATATACACGGCCTGTACGAAGATCTTGTACAGGATGGTTAGAACCACGGTGACCAAATTTAAGTTTGAATGTAGTGCCGCCGTATGCTTGTGCCAATACTTGGTGACCCATGCAGATACCAAAGATTGGTTTCTTACCAAACATTTTCTTCACTTCTTCTACTGCATAACCTAAATCTTGAGGGTCTCCAGGGCCATTGGACAAGAAAATGCCATCAGGATTAACAGCGAGTACATCTTCTGCTTTAGAATCTGCTGGGAATACAGTTAAACGGCAACCAGCAAGCTCTAAGGATCGAAGAATATTTTCTTTTACACCATAATCCATTACAGCCACATGGAATTCTGCATTTTTATCGCCACGCATGCCTTGCCATTTTGTAGTGACGCGCATAACTTGGTCTGTAGGCAAATCTTGTTTAAATAATTTTTGAATATCTTCCATCGGATAATCAGCACGCACAAGTACGCCTTTCATAACACCATGGTTACGAATAGTACGAGTAATAGCACGCGTATCTACATCATAGAGGCAAGGAATGCCATGCAAACGTAAATATTCGCTGAACAAACCTTCATTTTGCCAATTGGATGGGAAGTCACATAGTTCACCTACGATAAAGCCTTTACAGTATGGTTTAGGACCTTGTGTAATAGCATTTAATGTACCATAGTTACCAACGAGTGGATATGTTAATGTAATAATTTGATCCGCATAGGATGGGTCAGTCAAAATTTCTTGATATCCAGTCATGCCTGTATTAAACACAACCTCGCCCACTGTAGGAGCGCCGCCTAATAGGGAACCTTCAAATACGGAACCATCTTCCAGAACTAATTTGCCTTTCATTATAGGACCACGCCCTCCTTCATAACGATGTTACCGTCTACAACGGTAAGTTTTGCTTTACCAGTAACAATCATGCCATCAAATGGGCTGACTTTACCTTTTGTATAGAATTTATTTCTATCTACAGTCCATTGTTCTGTAGTAGAGAATACTGTAATATCCGCTGGTTTACCAACTTCTAACACACCTGCATCTAGATGCATCAACTCAGCTGGACGTGTACTCATGTAGTACACCACTTGGTCGATGCTAAGTTTATCTGGACCATAGGCATTAGTAATAACGCCAGCCAAGGATGTTTCAAGCCCGCTAAAACCATTTGGAGCGCAGCAGAATTCGTGGTCTTTTTCTTCGAATGCATGTGGTGCATGGTCAGTGATAATAGCATCAATGGTGCCATCTTTTAAACCTTCTAGCAATGCTTGACGATGATCTTCAGAACGAATTGGCGGTGCCATTTTGAAAGCAGGATTATATTCGCGCAAATATTCATCAGTAAAGGATAGATGTTGGCTTGTTACCTCACAAGTTACATTAACCCCTTTAGCCTTTGCACGGCGTACCATATCCACCGTATTTTTACTACTTACGTGAGCGATATGGATATGACCACCTGTCATTTCCGCTAGTAAAATATCGCGAGCTACCGCCAAATCTTCAGCTACAGCTGGACGTCCGATAACGCCCATTTCATAAGATACGAAACCTTCATGCATATGACCATTTTTAGTCAAGCTAATATCTTCTGCATGGTCGATAACCATTTTATTGAACATGGATGAATATTCCAACGCACGACGCATGAAAGCAGCACTTTCTACATAGTGTCCATCATCAGAATACGCTACAACACCAGCCTCAGCCATATCACCTAATTCAGCAAGTTCTTTACCTTCAAGGTTCTTAGATACAGCACCGATGAATTCTACTTTTACGACACCAGTAAGTTCAGCTTGTTTTTTCAAACCTCGTACAAGAGCCGCATTATCTACTACTGGTGTTGTATTCGCCATGGTCACGACGCGTGTAAAACCACCAGCAGCTGCCGCTTGTGTACCAGAATGGAAATCTTCTTTTGCTTCTTGGCCTGGTTCGCGCAAATGTGTATGAATATCGATAAGGCCCGGTGCTACAATAAGTCCTGTTGCATCATATACTTCAGCACCATCTGCACTTAAATTTTGACCGATGGCTGCAATTTTACCATCTTTCACGAGAACGTCTGCTACTTCATGTTGTTGTTTTGCCGGATTGACTACCGTACCATTTTTAATAAGCAAGCTCACTACCGTCACCTCCATGAATTGTTAAGTACAATACAGCCATACGAACGGATACACCATTGCGTACTTGTTCTTGAATTACGGATTGATCCCAGTAGGCTACATCTGGGGAAATTTCAAGGCCACGGTTCATTGGGCCTGGATGCATAACCATAACATCATCTTTTGCTAGGCTTAATACATCTTTATTGATACCAAAGATACGCGCATATTCGCGATTTGTTGGATATAGAGCGGAGTGAATGCGTTCTAATTGAATGCGAAGTACATTGACAACGTCTGCATCTTTTACAGCTTCACGCACATCGTGATGAATGGTAACACCCATTTTTTCAAGTTCAGGATAGAGCATAGTACGAGGACCTGCCAAGTGAACGTCAGCCCCCATTTTAGTAAGACCGTAAACATCGGAGCGAGCTACACGGCTATGCATAATATCGCCTACGATAACGACTTTTTTACCTTCTAATGAACCTTTGCGTTCAATGATGGAGAACATATCGAGCAATGCTTGTGTTGGATGTTCATGGGCACCATCGCCAGCATTGATAATGATAGGATCAACGGCTTTTGTTGCATAGAGAGGAGCCCCTTCTGCACTACTGCGCATTACGATGGCATCCGTCCCCATATAGGACAATGTTAATAATGTATCGCGGAAGCTTTCACCCTTACCCATAGAGGAACCACTTGGTGTAATATTGATTACATCTGCCCCTAAATATTTACCTGCTAGTTCAAAAGAACTACGCGTACGTGTACTAGGTTCCATGAATAGATTGATAATCGCCTTACCTTTCAAGTAAGGAATTTTTTTGTCATCAGACAAAACAACCTTCTTCATCTTTTTCGCTACATCTAGAATCAATTTAATCTCTTCAGGTGTAGCATGTTGTAACCCTAACAAATGTTTGCCATGCAAGCTCACTTGTCCCATGATTGCCTCCTAACCGTATAACAAAAAAGACCTCTTGCCCCAGGGCAAAAGGTCGAATAGTTTGCACAAAGAAGCCCTTGAGGGCGCTTCAACTATATGTCCTTTTTTAGCCTCTCTGGACCAATTTAAAAGGGATTTTGTAATGCTACAGTATCTCGTACTGTATATTGCACTTATCTCTATTCATTGTACTGAAATTACCTGTGAAAGTCAATGTAATTCCCATGAAGAAACACAAATCGGATGCCTCAACAGGCATCCGATTTAATATGTAAATCCACCGATTCGTTTACTGTTGTTTTTTGGTTAACTGATCAATAGATACCGCATTTTGTGTAGTATCTTCATCTTGATCGGCAGATGTATTAACATCATCTAACTCGGCAAAGCTACGACGTTTACCTCCTTGTGCTGCAATACGCGCTGCTTCACGTTCTTCTGCCAATTTTTGACGTGCAATTTCTGCGTTTCGCTTAGCGATAATTTGTCGTTGTGCAGCTAAGCGGATTTCTTCAGCCCGTTGAGCTGCTTTTTTCTGAGCTTCCCGTTGAATATCAGCACGACGGCGTGCCTCTTTGGCTTGTTCTTGAGCAATTTCGTATTCACGGTACCGTTTTTCTGCCAATTGACGAGCTTCTTCGGCTTTTTTAGCCGCTTCTGCTTGTTCCTTCGCAATCCGTTCACGCTCTGCTTTACGTGCCGCTTCTGCAGCGCGATTTTCTTCGCGGATACGAGCTTCCTCAGCTTGACGAGCGGCTTCCGCAATACGTTCTGCTTCCGCAATTCTTGCAGCCTCTGCCTTACGAGCCTCTTCGGCACGGCGTGCTTCTTCGGCTTTACGTGCTTCTTCGGCCCGTTTTGCTTCCTCTGCAATACGACGTTCTTCGGCTTTACGCGCTTCTTCTTGAGCTTTTGCAATAGCTGCTAGGCGCTCTTCCTCAGCTTTACGAGCAGCTTCTTGTCGAGCCATTTCGGCCTTGCGCAATGCTTCCTGACGAGCTTCTTCGGCTTTTCTAGCCTCTTCAGTGCGTTTTGCTTCGGCTGCAATTCGATCAGCCTCTGCTTTGGCTTCTGCAGCCTTGCGTTTTTCCTCCGCCCGACGAGCCGCCTCTTGACGCGCCGCTTCTGCTTTTCTAGCCGCTTCTTGGCGTTCTGCTTCGTTTTTAGCCGCTTGTTCTGCCGCTTTACGCTCTGCTTCAATACGAGCTGCTTCTGCACGTTGTTCAGCAAGAATACGCTCTTCTTCAGCCTTACGCTGCGCTTCTAAACGTTGTGCCTCTAATTTTGCTGCATATTCACGAGCTTTTTGCTCGGCTGCTTCTCGAGCAGCTTGCTCACGTTCCGCTTTTTCACGAGCTGCTTGTTCGGCTGCGATGCGTGCTGCCTCTGCTTTTTGAGCATCAGCCTTAGCTTTTTGTTCGGCTGCAATACGAGCCGCTTCAGCCTTAGCCGCATCATCTTTCGCCTTTTGCTCTGCTGCAATGCGTGCTGCTTCCGCTTTTTGGGCATCAGCCTTAGCTTTTTGTTCAGCCAATTGTCGATCAGCTTCTGCTTTAGCACGTGCTCGTTCAGCAGCTGCATCGGCTTTTGCCTTGAGTTTAGCTTGTTCCTCTGCATCTCGTTTATCAAGCTCAGCCTGTCTATCTTGAGCTGCTTTATGAGCAGCAGCTGCCTTTTCAGCCGCTAATTTAGCTGCCTCTGCTAATTGATGAGCTTGTTCTTCTTTTTGCGTTTTCGCTGCTACATATTTTTCTTCAATAGCCACCTTCTTAGCTGCTTCGGCTGCTTCTTTTTGCGCCTCTGCTTCTAATGCACGCTGACCAGCTTCGTTAGTGGCTAATACGCGAGCATATTGAGGGTTTGCTAACGCTTCTGGTATCAGTAAAAAACGAACTGGTAAATTCGAAGCACCAGCCGGCATGAAATCGATGGTCAACGTATCACCACCGTAATAGTTCCCCATGTATCGAGAATCTAATACAGTATTATGACCTAATGCCATCAGTCCGTCGTCACCACCGATGTGATAGGTCATGCTTTCACTAGGAGCCTTCTGCCAACGACGTTGTGCTTTCACAGTAAAGGAACCAGAATAACCGCCGCCTAATGGATTGAAATAGAGGCGGAAAGGGTCCTCGCCACTTGTAGGAATTTTAACGGTATAAGAAATACCATAGTTCCCTGCGTCCTTTACATAGGCCTTATTATCGAGCTCATCCACGCCCTCTACAAAACGGTCTTCTCTATCATTGCCCAGTTCCACATAGGCACCACCTAACGTGGTGTTATATTCTTTTGTTACTGCCATTTCACGCTCAGCACCGGTGAAAGTACCACGCAACCGCACATGGTCTATAGGCAAATTATTCACCCAATACGAGGACTCAATAGAGTTCAGATTCATAGGAATCATCATAACCCGTGCAAATACGGGAGCACTCGTTTGCAAGTCTACGATGCCTGTAAATAAAGCATCTTTAGGTATTGGGGAATGTTCTAAATCGGTAAATACGAGTTGACGACTTTTGGGAGGCATCACAAAGGAATACAATGGTTTATCCGTCAATGGTTGCTCTAATTCCTTTCGTGATAAATCGCGGCCCGCCGCAAAATAATCTGATGTGGCGATGGATTTTAGTTCACGGAACACGGCAATGCCATTTGGTTCATTACCGGTATTCTCCAAGATAATGGCAATCTTATGAGGTTCAGCCATTTCATTTACATGATAAAAGTAGATACGCCCTTTCCCATTAATGCTACCAGCACTTAAAACGCCGCCTACGGGACCTACATATTCAGGACTATCGGATAATAGCAATGTATCCTTCTGCACTTGTAATTCCGCTGGTAATGGAGTAAACGAAAAATATCCTATGGAGTTCAAATCAATATCGCTTGCTGCATGACCTGTTAATGCTCCCATAACTGCTAACATCGTCGCTAGCTTATATGTTTTCTTAAATAACATAATATTAAACCTCTTCCAGCCCCATAGGATCATATGTAAGGGCTAATGCTTCTAACTTTTTCAAACGATGTCCAATACCTGATTTAGATAAGGTACCATTCATCATTTCTTCTAATTCTTTTAAACTTGCTTCCGGATTATTCCAGCGCAATCTAGCTACAATTTTCAATTTATCCGGCAATGCATCAATACCTATATGCTCATCCAATATACGGATGGCTTTCACTTGACGTACCGCTGCATCTACGGTTTTTTGTAAATTTGCAGTCTCACAATTTACCTGTCGATTGATCTGATTGCGAACGGTCTTCATGATGCGTACATTTTCAAATTCCATCAATGCCGATTGAGCACCCATGACCTGTAAACAATTTGTTACCGCATCGCCTTCTTTAAGATATACCACATATTCTTCTTTACGCTCTGTCAGGCCTGCATGAATGTGAAATAATTTCAATACATATACAATTTCTCGTGCAAAAGCTTCGTTGCCCGTCATAAACTCAAGATGATAATCACTTTGTGGTTTATTAACGGATCCGCCCCCTAAAAAAGCGCCGCGCAAGAAGGCGCGTCGCGCCTCCATTGAGTGTAACCACTTCCGTGGCAACTGTTCGGTAACAGGCCACAACGCCAAATCTTCTAAGGCTTGACGCCCCTCTTGAGATGGATCCACCGTTAATGTATACATATTCTTTTTCCGCAAATTTAAACCTTGGCGCACCATAACATGGGTCGGCAATTCGTATTGTTTTTTTAATATGCCAAGCAAACGTCTAGCCACCGCATTATTAGCAGTGGCTAGTCGTATACCGATAGCTCCCCTCATACCGAGCAATAAGGAACCACCCATGCGCAATAAGCAGGATGCTTCAATTTTCATGGCCACATCGGTATCCGTTTCAGGCTCATAGGCACATAATTCATTTTTTACATCTTCTGCAAAAGACATAGGTTTTCCTTTCTAATGATCAGCACGGCGTAAATAATATTCTAATACCCGTGGTTCCATATCTGATTTCATAGCATATATGATATCCATAAGGACCTTACCTAAACGTTCTGGGTCATGAATAGCAGGTTTTTCTTGGCTAATGAGCGTTGCTCTAACCGTGCGAATCCCCATGTCTTGTAAACGTTTAGAATCGATGGCCACAGGTTCTGAACCAACTGCGCTATACTGTTCTACCATTTGAATTGGCAAAGGTCCATCATTGGCGAGAACCGTATCGATGATGCCTCCCCCACTATGGTCGATGATAGCTTGTACGTGATCAGCCAATGTGTAGCCTGACGTTTCACCAGGTTGTGTCATTACATTGGCAATGTAAATTTTATTGGCCTTACTAGCGCGCACATGGTCCGCGATTTTGTCGGTCAATAAATTAGGAATGATACTCGTATAGAGACTACCAGGCCCTAATATGATAACATCTGCTTCATCAATGGCGCGCAATGCAGCGCCTTCTGGTTTTGGATGTTCAGGACTACTAAATACGCGTTTAATCTTCTTTCCTGCGTGTGGAATATTACTTTCACCATCCACAATTGTGCCATCAATGAGTTCAGCACTGAGTTGAATAAATTCTGTAGACGACGGAATGACACGACCGCGGACACGCAATAATTTACTAGCCGCTTCGAGGGCCTCCTCTATATCGCCATCATAAACCTGTGCCAACGCCGTAATAAAGAGATTCCCAAAGCTATGACCAGAGAGCTCATTGTTCCCTTCAAAACGATAGCGGAAAAGATTTTCCATAACACCTTCTTGTTCTGCAAGAGCTACAAGACAGTTGCGTAAATCGCCAGGTGCAATCATTTTAAAATCTTCTCGCAAGCGACCAGAAGAACCGCCATCATCGGCAACCGTAACGATAGCCGATAAATTAGATGTGTGAGCTTTCAAACCGCGCAATAAATTGGATAAGCCCGTACCACCACCAATAACGACGATTTTAGGACCTTTATCAAGACGGATATTTTGAAAGATAATATCTGATACCTTGCTAGATGGATCTGGTAAAACAGCACGGATAATGGTTTTAATAACCTTGCTCGTACCAACTAAAATTAAAATAGCCGATATACCAATAAGAACTGCGCCCACTAAAATCAATACATTGTAATTATAATATCCCGTTAAGGAATAGGAATAGGCAAGAACAATGTCCTCTATATACGATAACCATTGATAGTTAAATAATAGTGAAATGCCTATGATTAATAAGCCTACCCCTAAGCTATAGAGAGCAAGCCAACGTTTTATATTAAGGCCCGGAATTAACCACCGGAACCAACGTTTTCGTAACATATAATCCCCTTTTAATCCCCTAGATCTGCTTGATGTGGATTAAAATCTTCTTCCACATTATTCTTCATCATATCCCGATGTTCCACCGTGACACGATAACCTTTTTCTAATAAATGAGCATACAAAGCCTCTGCCATAGCAACAGAGCGGTGCATACCGCCTGTACAGCCAACGGCTACAATAAATTGAGCTTTGCCTTCCTTCTCATAATTAGGCACAAGGAAATCCATGGTATTAAAATAGTGTGTTTTAAATTCATCCGTTACATCAAAGGAGTGAATATAGTCGTTAACAACCTGTACACGCCCCGTTTTATGACGGTATTCTGGAATATAGAACGGATTTGGCAAGAAACGAACATCCCAAATCATATCTGCATCCAATGGCAAGCCGTATTTAAAGCCAAAGCTCACAACAGTTACCGACATGCCGTGTTTATCTGCCACTTGAGTAAAGCGTTTTTTCAAGTATTCCTTTAAGGATGCGGTTTTCATATCCGTTGTATCGATAATATAATCCGCTTTATGGCGCACAGAATCTAGAATTTGGCGTTCTTTTCTTAGGCCTGTTGTAATACGACCACTTGGTGCGAGCGGGTGACTACGGCGAGACTCTTTATAACGACGAATCAAGGTTTCATCACTAGCATCCATGAAAACGATTTCATAATCTACCTTCATCTCATTCAAGGTCTCTAAAGAAGCAGACAAAGCCTCAAAAAACTCTCCGCCACGAATATCAACAACGAGGGCCACACGATTGGTGCGGACCCCACCTTGGCGACAAATCTCACTCAGTTTTGGAATTAATACAGGCGGAATATTATCTACACAAAGGTAGCCCATATCTTCTAATGCCTGTAATACCTGTGTTTTCCCAGCACCAGACATGCCAGTTACGATTAATAAACGAAATGCTTCCATACCTTACTCCATTATAATAAATGTTCTTCAATCCAATGAGCTACGCCATCTTCATTATGATGCCCACATACCTCACAGGCTATCGATTTTACATGATCCACAGCATTTTCAACGGCTACTGAGTACCCCGTTTTAGATAACATAGATATATCATTCTCTGCATTACCAAAGGATACGATATGCTCTAGGCCAATTCCATATTGCTGTGCTAACTGATATAACGCATCGCCCTTAGACACATGAGGTGCAATGATTTCTAAAAAATCCTTTTGGCTCCGCACTAACGTAGCCGTATCTCCTACAATGGGCATCAATGTATCAATAATAGTATCTATATTTTCAACAGTATCTATAGCAATTAATTTATTGGGCTCTTGTGAAAGTTCATACAACGAATCGCCTAAAAATTCAGCTTTAGCCCCTGTTTGACACTCATATAAATCCGATTGCCAATCCTGATGATGACACAATAGATGATCATCTACATATGACTGAATATGCCATCCATATTGACTTGCTAATTTCCAAATGCGTTGTACCGTATCTAATGGCACAGTACGTTCAAATAGCTTACGACCTGATTCTAATTCTTGGATGAGACCTCCAGAAAATAATATCATCGGCACATTACCAAGCTGCAATGACATGCCAACAGGCTTTGCCGTTTGGTACATGCGACCCGTTGCAATAGTGATACGAATGCCTTTATCTTGCAATCGATGCAGAACATCCTTAGTATACTCTGACACCGTATTATCACTGCGCAACAAGGTTTCATCACAATCGATGGCCACCATCTGAATATGTGAAAAAGAAGGATTCATCAGCAGACCTCCTTATATAATTACTGTATTTATCTATTATACCATTTATAAGGGGTACAAAAAAAGAGACTCCCGAAGGAGTCCCTTTTATATTTGTAACTATCAAATTAGAATTTGTAGTTAAGTTCTGCACGGTAGAAGTCAGCTTTGTCAGTTTTAGCGCTGTCAGCTGTTTTCCAGTCGAAGCCGTAGTATGCGGACAAGCCAACGTTTGGTTGTAATGCATAGTCAACGGAAGCCATCCAACCTTTAGCGTTTTGGATGTATTTGTGGTTCCAAGTGGAATCGAATACAGGTGCGTTTTCTTTAGCGTTGAAGTATTGACCTTTAACGTCCCAAGAACCTTTTTTAGCGATGCTGTAGTCGCCATAACCAACGCCTGCAGTCCAAGCTGTGGAGTCTTTAACGTTAGAAGCTTTTACCCATTCGCCACCAACCCAAACTTTGTCAAAGTTAGTGTTAGCATTGAAGCCATATACGTTTTTGTAAACGTTATAGTTTGCGCTACCGCCATCTTCAGCTTTAACACCTAAAGCTTTGCTATCGTTGAAACGAGCGTAGAAACCGCCTACATCAGCGTGTTTACCTACTTTACCATTTAAGCCCAAGTATACTACTTCAGCATTAGCATCTTTATCTACAGAAGCACCAGCTGTAGTTTTTACGTTGGAAGAAGTCAAGTAACCATAAGCAGCTTGGAAAGCAACTTTATCGTTACCAGCATTGAATTGAGCACCATCGAAAGTGGAGTCATATGCTAAACCAGAACCAAATGTTTGACCGAAACGACCAGCTTTAGCGGATACGCGTTCGCCAAATTTATGGTTTACATATGCACGATCCAAGGAAACTGCAGTGGAACCATTAGCATCACCAAATGTGTAAGCACCTTTGATACGAGCTACTGCTTCAGTGCGATCGTTTACTTTTGCATTGAATTGGATACGAGCACGACCGTTAGTATCGGAGGAAGCATGTTCTTGGTCTTCCCATTTAATACGCATATCGCCAGTTACTTTTACGTTACCAACGCGGTCTTCCAAACGAGCTACACGAACGCCCAAGTTGTTCAATTCGTTGGAGAATTCATCAGCCAAACGGTTGATCATAGCTTGTTGTTCAGCGTTAGCGCGGTCTTGGTTAGCCATAGCTTTAGCTACCATTTGAGCCATTTCGTAACGAGTGATATCGTTTTGGCCTTTGAAAGTGCCATCTGGATAACCGTTAACGATACCAGCAGCTGCTAATTGAGAAACTGCTTGGTATGCCCAAGAATCAGGAGTTACATCGGAGAATGGGTTAGCTGCGAATG
>OKRY01002482.1_pt1 | contig 14356 bp, 9 predicted proteins | sample 1601121 | NCBI WGS metagenome assembly OKRY01 (sample SAMEA3541546, study PRJEB24748) | human gut metagenome | biome: human gut; feature: human-associated habitat; material: faeces | place: China | collected 2012
CTTGCATGTGTTAAGCACGCCGCCAGCGTTCGTCCTGAGCCAGGATCAAACTCTCCAAGATATCTTGAAGCTATTTGAATAGCTCATTATTTGTTGTCGTTACATTTAAGTAACTTTGAATTATGGTTGGTTTTGACTTTGTCAAAACCCGCACTCTGGCATATGTTCAATCATATGATTGATTACCTATCATTGTTCAGTTTTCAAAGATCTGTTATCAGTTTCACGCTTTAGTGAAGCGCCATCTGACGACTTGATTATAATAACATGTGAACATTTTCATGTCAACACATTTTATAATCTTTTTTGAAGTTCTTTTGAACCTCTAAGTGCATTGCTACACTCATTAAGAAACAGTCGCTCGAACGACTGTATGCATATTATAGTATAACCAAAATATAATGGCAACCCCTAATTCTCAACTTCACACAACTTTCATTACAGATTCATTTTACATTCTAAAACCAAAAGATTGATTTTATACAATCGATTATGTATAATGTAGCTGTAATATAGACTTTTCCGCTTATTCACTTCTATATTCTGATGTGATTCTATATTACGATTTAGTTCTATATTATAGTATTTATAAATAATACTATAATAGTGTAAGGAGATTGAGTATGAAATTATCCAAACGTTTATTATCTAAAACAGTTGCTATTGCTGCTGTATGTGCAACTATGGCTACTGCAGCCTTTGCTGCACCACAAGGTACTTTTGATTCCTCTGAAATTCAAATTACTGGCCAAGCCTCTCGTTCTGTAGCACCTAATTACGCCATTTTAACACTCGGTATTACTAGCGAAAACACTAATATCAATGCTGCAAAATCTAACAACGACCGCATCATGAGTGATTTGATTAGTAAATTAGGTCATTTAGGTATCGATAAAAAAGATATTTATACCTCTAATATTTCTATTAACCCTACTAGCGATTACCAAGAAGGTAAACGAATCAATACAGGTTATAATGTGTCTAATCGTGTAACTGTAAAAATCAATAATCTTGATAATGTTGGAAAAGCTGTTGATGCTGCTGTTAGCGCTGGGGCTAATGATATCAACAACCTTTCTTTCCAAAATGATGTATCTCAACAACTATCTGATTCTTTAACTACAGAAGCAATTCAAGACGGCCGTCATAAAGCTGAGGTTATCGCTGCAGCCCTTGGCCGTACATTAGGACCTGTAAAAACAGTTTCTATCAGTACACCTCAAACAAGCTCTATGGACTCTGGTTACTATCGTAACGCAGTAATGTTAAAAGCGTCTCTCGAAACTGCTACTCCTGTTGAAAAAGGATCATTAGTAGTTTCTCAAGACGCTAATATTACTTATTATTTACAATAGAATTTTCTGGTACCACACCTTCGTGGACCGCTACAATGCCGCCTGTCAATTCATGATAGGTGGCATTTTCATATCCTAAAGATTTCCAAATTTCAAGAATCTCACTTTGATGAGGATATCTACGTAAGGATTCTGGTAACCACGCATAGGAGGAATTATCCTTACTTAATTTACCTATAATAGGTAATATATAGGAGAAGTAGAAATTGTATAATTGTTTAAAACCAAACATACTTGGTTTCGCTAACTCCAATACAACTACTTTCCCACCTGGTTTTACAACACGTTGCATTTCAGATAATACCTGTTTAATATCCGGTACATTACGCATTGCAAAGCCGCTCATAGCCGCATCAAATGTATTATCTGCATATGGTAATGCCATTGCATCACCTTGAACAAGATTAACTTGATCTAGTAAACCAGCATCTTCAATGCGTACGCGACCTTGATCAAGCATTTCACTATTAAAGTCCAAAGCCTCTACCTTTAATGTTGGCTCTTGACGTAATGCTTCTTTTGTAAACACGCAAGTGCCACAAGCTACATCAAGTATTCGTTGATTTGGACCTATATTCATTGCTTTTACAGAAAATTTGCGCCAGTAATAATCTTGGCCAAAACTCAAGACTGTATTCATCAAATCATAATTCTTAGCAATATTAGAGAACACACCTTGCACAAACTCTTCTTTATCTGCATATGTTTTAAATTCTTTCGTATTCATTATGGTCCTTTCACTAATCAAGAACTATATTCAAACTCTTTACTCGCATAGTATATCATACTATGACGCCTATCAAAAGAATCCTATTATATATACTATATATAGTAACTATGTAAAGAGCACATATTTAGTTAAAGTAATATATTCACTACTATTAAAACTAGCATATTACAAAATAAATATCGTTATCAGTCACAGTAGATCCAATTTAACTATATATTAATGACTATGATATTCTCTATTGCCACCAATCTATGTTCGTTGTATAATGACATATGTCCATGTTGAAAAGATATCTTTTCCATGGTCTTTTATTAGTTTTTATTAAGTATTGGAGTGTACTATGAATCGATTTGTAAAATCAATCAATAGAGTCAGTCTAATCCAACAAATAATCATAGGTTTGATTATTGGTATTTTGACAGCTCTATACGTGCCAGAATTGGCAAATGAACTAGCTTTATTAGGCGTTCTCTTTGTTGGTGCTTTAAAAGGGATTGCACCAATCCTTGTATTTTTCCTTGTTATTGCAGCTATCAGTAAACATCGTTCTGGTCAAAAGACTGGGATGGGATCTGTAATCACATTATATTTATTAGGTACATTCCTTTCTGCAGCACTTGCTGTAGTCGTAAGCTTTATGTTCCCTACTACATTACACCTTGCAGCTAGTGCAGCTGATGCTGCTCCACCACAAGGGATCGTAGAGGTTATGAAAACACTTTTAAAAAATATTGTTGATAACCCTGTGAAAGCCTTAATGACCGCTAACTATATCGGCATTTTAGGTTGGGCACTTATCATTGGCGGTGCTTTACGCCATGCCCCAATGAACACTAAAGAAGTAATGGAGTCTATCGCTCAAGCTATTACAACTGTAGTAGGTTGGATTATCCGCTTTGCTCCTCTAGGTATTATGGGTCTCGTAGCTGACTCTATCGCTACTAATGGTATTGAAGCTTTAATCGGCTACTTCCAATTACTCGTATTACTACTTGGTTCTATGATTTTCGTAGCATTAGTAGTAAATCCACTTCTATCTTTTGTATACCTTCGTCGCAATCCATATCCATTGGTATTTAAATGTTTGCGTGAATCTGCTATCTATGCGTTCTTTACTCGTAGCTCTGCAGCAAACATTCCTGTTAACCTTGATTTAGCAAAACGTTTAAAACTTAACCCTGATATGTATTCCGTATCCATTCCATTGGGTGCTACTATCAACATGGGTGGTGCAGCGATCACAATTACAATTATGACATTAGCTGCTGCACATACACTTGGTATCGTTGTAGATGTCCCTACAGCAATCCTTTTATCTGTCATTGCTACAATCGGTGCTTGTGGCGCTTCTGGCGTTGCTGGTGGTTCCCTACTTCTAATTCCTCTAGCTTGTTCTCTATTCGGTATCTCCAATGATATTGCAATGCAAGTTGTAGGTGTAGGTTTCATCATCGGTGTTTTACAAGACTCCACAGAAACAGCTCTTAACTCCAGTACAGACATTCTCTTCACAGCTACTGCAGATTATGCAAAACGTGGCTATCACGAAAACTGGAATTAACACCTATAGGCGGTCCTTCGGGACCGTCTTTTTTTGTGCTCAATGGATAGAAAATCAACCATCTATATTGATTTTCTTCAATATAATGTTATAATAGAGTTAATGATAATAACTATTAATAGATATAAATAGAAAGGAATCAACATGAAACAATACGATATTATTGTAGTTGGTACAGGTGGTGCAACCATCGTAGCTGATGCTGCTATCAAAGTGGGTAAAAAAGTAGCTATCATAGAAAAAGGTAAATTTGGTGGCACCTGCTTAACTCGCGGTTGTATTCCTACAAAGGTTATGGTTACAGCAGCTAATGCGATCCAAGAGGTAGAAGAATTCAAAAAAATCGGTATTAATGTTAGCGATGCTACTATGGACTGGGACACTGTTTCTAAACGTACATGGTATAAAATTGACGAATCCGCAGGCATCTACGATTATTACAACGCTTTCGATAACGTAGACGTATATCGCGGCGCAGCTAGCTTTGTATCCGATAAGGTTATGAACATTCATCTCAACGATGGTTCTGGTACTGTAGAAATTACGGCCCCTACTATTGTTCTTGGCACGGGCGGTTATAGTAATATTCCGAATGTACTAGGTTTACAAGAGGCAGGCTATCTTTCTAGTGAAAGCCTCTTTGGCGATAAATTCCCTAAACAGCCATATAAATCTCTTGCAGTACTCGGCGCTGGCCCTATCGGTGTAGAGTTCGGTCACGTTTTTGATGCTGCCGGTACTGAAGTTACCATCATTCAACATAATGTACGTCTTGTACCTAAGGAAGACGAAGAGATGTCTGAACATCTTCTCCAAAACTATCGTGCTCGTGGCATCAATGTTATATTGAACCAAGACACTGTTGAAATTCGTCAAGAAGACGGCCTGAAGGTAGTAGTCACAAAAGATCGTACTACAGGTGAAATCACAGAAACTAAAGTTGAAGAAATTCTCGTAGCTGCCGGTATTCGTCCAGCAGTTGAAGAATTACACCTCGAAAATACAGGTATTGAAACATTACCAAAAGGCTGGATCAAAACAAATGAATTCCTTGAAACATCTGTAGATGGTATCTATGCATTAGGTGATGTAAACGGCGAGCCTGCATTCCGTCATCGCGCAAACTATGAAGCAGATATTATCGCCCATAATCTATACTTTGCAAAAAACGAAGAAGATTTCCGTTGGGCACGCTATGATACATTGCCAAAGGTTACCTTTTCCTACCCTGAAATCGGTAGCGTAGGTCTTACTGAAGCAGAAGCTATTAAAGCTGGTTATAATGTAGGCGTAGGTAAAAACTACTACTCCTCCACAGCTAAAGGTTATGCAATGGGTATTAATCCTGGTGATGTAAATGATGGCTTTGTAAAAATCGTAGTCGATAAAGATACAAATCATATCCTTGGTATGCATGTAACAGGCCCTCAAGCCTCCATCTTATTCCAACCTTACGTTAACCTTATGAATAGCGGTGTAACACCATTGACAGCTATCAATGAAGAAATCGCTTCTGAACGTACAAAACGATTACGTGAAAAAGGTATTACTCGTGATATGGATCCTAAATCCGTTATCACTGTAGGTGAAACTATGAGTCCACACCCTTCTCTTGTAGAGGTAATTATGTGGACACAAGTATACTACGAACACCGTTGGTAATAATAATTAGGGCTATAGGACAAAAAGTGTTGCTGTTAATGCCGATGGAACTAGCTAAATACTAGCTCCATCGGCATTTTATCTTTTTGAGTAACTTTTACATATAGGACAAAAAGTGTTGTTAAAAAGTCTGAAAACCCTTGATTTTACTGACTAAAATAAGGTTTTATCTTTCTAAAGAGATATATTTTTTAGAAGGAGTATAATTATGAAACTAGTCAGATGCCCTAATTGTGGTTTCGTCTGTAAGAGAAATGGTAAAACAAGTGCGGGTTCTCAACGTTGGTATTGTAATCAATGTTCTTGCTCATTCACAAATAAAGTGAATAAAACTAATAATAATTTACAGATATTTTTGGATTGGTTATTTGGTAAACACACACAGTTAGATATGGCTGGCGATGGACGTTCATTTCGTAGAAAAACATCACAGTTTTGGGAGCTTTGGCCATTACCACCAAAAGTTGAATCATCAAGTAGTGTGGTATTTGTTGATGGTATTTATTTAGCTAGAAATGCTTGTATTTTAATCTGTTGTAATGAGACGCATGTCTTAGGCTGGTATGTTTGTAGATATGAGCATTCTAAGGCTTGGGAGGCTTTATTACGACGTATTTCATCACCTATAGTAGTTATATCCGATGGTGGTACCGGCTTTCAAAAGGCATTAAAAAAAGTTTGGCCGAAAGCCAAACTACAAAGGTGCTTATTTCATGCATTTCAACAAGTAAAACGCTATACAACAATACGTCCTAAAACGATTGCTGGTTGTGAGTTATATGGAATTGCAAGGGATTTATTAACAATACACACGCAAGATCATGCTATGAAGTGGGTACAAAACGTTATGTCATGGAAAGTACGACATAGGGTATTCCTATCAGAAATAACAGTTGATGAAAATGGTACGATACGACCTAAACATGAACGACTTATAAAAGCAGAAAATTCCTTAGTTAAATTGATTAACAAAAGATGTTTATTTACTTACTTAGATGCATCGTTAACATGTACCTGCCCAGCTACTAATAATCGTATAGAAGGTGGTGTAAATGCTCAGTTACGCACTATGTTACGTAATCATAGAGGAATGTCTATTGAAAGACGAATAAAAGCGGTGTTCTGGTGGTGCTATATGCACTCACCAAACCCGCTTTCTAATGCAGAAATACTTAAGGTTATGCCGACCAACAAGAGTATTTCTGATATATATCATACCATACATGAACAATCTAGGTTAGAAGCTTCTATTCCGACTTGGGGTGATGCTATTGTTTGGAGTGATTTGCATAATTATGATCGCCTATTTACCAATCTTTGGGACTAAAATAGCAACACTTTTTGTCCTATAACCCCATTCTAATGAGCTCTTTTCATAAAAAAAAGGACCCGAATGGGTCCTTTTTATTTAGTAAAGAATGCCAGCCATTGTTGTAATTAGGAAAGCATTAGCAAAGTCGATTAAGAATGCACCTACCAAGGAAACTACAAGCCATGCACGAGGGGATGGACCATGTTTACTTGCTAAGGATAACATATTAACCAATGCATTTGGTGTAGCACCTAAGCCGAAGCCGATGGCACCAGAACCAAGCATAACTGCATCGTAGTTGCGACCAAATAGGAAGTAGATAAGGTATGCAAATACACAGATAAGTACCATTTGTGCAACTAAGATTGTAATAAGTGGTAAAGCAAGATCGATTAATTGAACTAGTTTCAAGCTATTGATAGCCATAGTTACGAATAGAGATAATGCTACATTGGATACTGCATCAAGAGCTGCATCGTTGATTTTGTAAGCTTTAGTGAAGTCACCGAAGTTACGGATTACAGCTGCACAAATCATTGCACCGATATATGCAGGTAGTGGAGTTAAGATAGACAAACCAGCACTTACGATAGTACCGATACCTAAAGCAAGGCCAATCCACATACAGATTGTTAAAAGGTCTTGGGAATTGAATTGTTTGCCACCACTTTCAACGTGATCTTCGATCATGTCAATGCCTTCATCTTCCATTAACTCTGGGTTTTCGTAAGGTGTTTTAACTTTGTGCATTTTAATAATGCGTTCACCTACAGGAGCACCGAGAATTGTACCAGCTACCATGCCGAATGTTGCGGCTGCAACCGCTGCGGATGCTGTACCAGGGATACCAAGCAATTGTTCATAATATGGACCGAAGGCGCCAGCAGTACCAAGACCACCAATCATGGATACGGAACCAGCCATAATACCGATGATTGGTTCAATACCTAAAGCTTTAGCAATCATAATACCTGCTGTATTTTGTACAACAATCCATACTGCACAAGCGAGGAAGAAGAAGATAATGAAGATACCGCCTTTTTTGAGGACTTTCAAAGAAGCCATCAAACCGATAGTGGTAAAGAAGGCAAGCATTAAGAATGTTTGTAGGGAACCTTCAAAGGTAATGTTCAAAATCTTGTAGTAAGAAAGAATAGCAGTTAAGAATGCGAATGGCAAAGCCCCTACAGCTGGTGCAGGCATACACATACGTTGTAAGAACTTGGAATGTTTGTTAATCCAAGTACCAATGAATAACGTGATTACAGCGAGGCCTACAGTTTGGATCATGGACAGTTTCAATGTCCATACATCGTTGACTAACGCTAAGTCAATAAGTGGCATAAAATCACTCCTTTAAAATAAAAAATAAAACTTATATTTTATGGTATCATGAATGGTCGAAAAAAACTATAGAATATATAAGGCATAATAATTATATATTATTTATTTTCAACACTCACAACAACAGTAAAACCATTAGGTTTTATATATCTATATTAGATATATATCTATTTATAATATATTTATATTATATACAAAAATACGAGAAAGTAATAGTATAAATCACTTCTCTACATAATCATACTATATGTATTCGACTAAATTCTGTGATTTTCCTGCCTATTATAAAAAAATAAACTGGAATATATTTCTAATTTTTATATATTGAGAAATATATTCCAGTTGTGATTATCTGAGGATTTATAGTGTGCTTAACTATTGAGGTTTGCAGTTAAGCCACTGTCTGCTACATAGTACATCTCGCATTTAGAAGTGCGAAGTATAGATTTAGAAAGATAAGCTATAAATGCCAATACTATAGTTCGTGATGAAGTTTTGGGGTTGTTAAGAAAGTAACATCAGGATTACGCTCTTGAACCCAACCCATTTGCCATTCATTAGAGATAAGAACTACCGTACGATCGCGATTATCCTTAACAATCATCGCATTATCTACACCTTTTAAAGACGCAATATCTACTTCACCATCAATCCAACGAGCAACACTGTATGGCAATGTATTATTTAATAAATCAACACCATATTCATTTTTTAAACGGTATTCTAAAACTTCAAATTGAAGCATACCTACGGCACCAACTACGAAGGAGTCGAGGGCACCTGGTTGTTCAAAGATTTGAACTGCACCTTCTTGAGCCAATTGTGTCATGCCTTTTTGGAATTGCTTACGCTTCATAGTATCTTTTGGAGATACGCGGGCGAAGAATTCTGGTGGGAACACAGGGAAGTCACCAAATGTTACCTTGTGTTTTTGTGCACATAGTGTATCGCCTACGCCCATTGTGCCAGCATCAAAGACACCGATAATATCACCAGGATATGCATCTTCTACGATGGTACGTTCGGTAGCCAAGAATTGTTGAGGCTGAGACAAGCGAATCGTTTTGTTAGATTGGCGATGCAATACGGACATACCCTTTTCGAATTTACCAGAGCAGATACGCATAAATACGATGCGGTCATGGTGATTAGGGTCCATATTCGCTTGAATTTTAAATACTAAAGCGGAGAAGTCTTCGCTCGTAGGTTGCACCATTTCTTCCACGGCTTGTCGTGGAGCAGGGGATGGAGCTAGTTCTAAGAATTTTTCTAAGAATGGTTTTACCCCAAAGTTAGTCATAGCAGAACCGAAGAACATAGGTGTTAATTCGCCTGCACGAACCTTATCAAAATCGAATGGATCGCCAGCAACGTCTAATAATTCAATATCATCAAGCAATGCTTGGTATACGTCATCACCTAATAATTCTTTCATGCGAGGATCCGTTAAAGCACCTTTTTCAGAGGCTAACTTTTCTTGACCATGTGTTTCGTCTTTTGCGAATAGCTCGATAGTTTCGTGCTCTCTATCGTATACACCTTTGTATTCACCGTTGATACCAATTGGCCAGTTCATAGGGCATGTACGAATGCCAAGAACGTTCTCGATTTCTTCCATCAAGTCAAATGGGCTGCGACCGAAATGGTCAATTTTGTTTACAAAGGTAAAGATAGGGATACCGCGTTCTTTAGATACGGCAAATAGTTTTTTCGTTTGTGCTTCGACACCTTTTGCAACGTCGATAAGCATGACAGCGCTATCGGCAGCCATCAATGTACGGTATGTATCTTCAGAGAAGTCTTGGTGACCAGGAGTATCAAGAATGTTGACACGACAGCCATCGTAGTCAAATTGTAATACGGAACTCGTTACGGAGATACCACGTTGTTTTTCGATTTCCATCCAGTCAGATACGGCGTGTTTTGCTGTCTTACGAGACTTAACGGACCCCGCCAAGTGAATGGCACCACCGTATAAAAGTAGTTTTTCTGTTAATGTAGTTTTACCCGCATCCGGGTGAGATATGATAGCAAACGTACGACGACGTTGCACTTCTTCTAAAAATGTCATAGTTCACCTCTATTGTTTCGTTTGTGAAAGTCTTATTTTAATATATCATCTTCACACCATTCATATCTTTAAAATTATACATGATTTTGGTAGTTATGACCACTAAATTGTAGTATAATGAGATTTCAAAGAGCGACTACGGGGATGGTCGTCATATGTACGTTAAGGAGGGGACCATGCGGTTATTTATTGCAGAAAAGCCATCCATGGCTCGAGAAATCAGTAAATGTTTGCCGGAAAATAAGAATATACAAAAGCGCAATGGTTATTTCATTCAAGGTGATGATATTGTTACATGGGTTGTAGGGCATGTATTACATCAAGCTGAGCCTGGTGACTATGACGATAAGTATATCCGCTGGCGCCCTCAAGATTTACCAATTGTACCTACTGAGTGGAAATTACTCGTAACAGATAGTAGTCGTCAACAGTTTGAGACTGTAAAAGAGCTGATTGGAAAAGCTGATATCATCGTCAACGCAGGTGACCCGGATAGAGAAGGTCAGTTATTAGTCGATGAGGTTTTGTATTTTGTAGGTAATACAAAGCCGGTGCAACGGATTTTATTAAATGCATTGGACGAGAAATCTGTAAAATCCGCATTAGGTGATTTGCGCGATAATAAGGACTTTCACAATCTATATCAATCTGCATTAGCTAGAGCGCGTGCAGATTGGTTAATCGGGATGAATTTATCGCGGGCTTATACATTATCTGAACGGTATAAGGGGAATAAGGTAACATTGCCTATAGGCCGTGTAAAAACACCGACACTAGCACTCGTGGTACGTCGTGAGCGAGAATTAGCCGATTTTAAACCGGTTGATTATTTTACCGTTAAAATTTTATATACCCATGAGAATGGTACTTTTTGGGCAACGTGGCAACCTAAGGATGAACAAAAAGGACTAGATCCAGATGGTCGCCTCATTAATAAGGATGTCGCCGACAGCTTAGTGCAACAGCTAGTATCAAGCCCTGATGGTGTGGTAAAATCCGTTACAAAATCCAAGAAGAAAGATTTACAACGGTTGCCATTATCACTATCGTCATTACAAGTGTTGGCAGGGAAGGCATACTCTTATGACCCTCAAACTGTACTTGATACGGCACAGAAATTATACGAAAAAAAATTGACCACCTATCCTCGTTCTGATTGTGAATACTTGCCGCCTAATCAATATGGTGACCGCATGGCTATTCTCAGCAATTTAGCGCAATCGGGGGATGAAAAACTTTCACAATGGGCACAAAATGCGGATAGAAATATTAAGAGTCGTGCATGGAATGAAAAAAAGATTACTTCCCATCATGCCATCATTCCAACCACAGTTGCTTGTAATGTAAACAGCCTAACTCAAGCAGAACGTAATATTTACTTTCTCATCAGTCAGGCCTATATTGCTCAATTTTATGGAGAACATGTATATGAGCAAACAAGGATTGTAGTTGGTCAATGCGAGGAAGAATTCGTTGCCAATGGTCGCGTTGTTATTGAAGAAGGCTGGAAGTCCTTATATAAGCGTCAAAAGTCTAAGACTAACGCAGATGGTGATGAACCGGACTTAACCGATGAACGAGGTGCAGAATCGGGGCCTAAAAAGGATGCTATCGAAGAAGCAGATCATTTGCCATCGGTTAAAAAGAATGACTCAGTTCAATATACGGATTCAGCTGTAGAGTCAAAACAAACAAAACCGCCCTCTCGATTTACGCCTTCTACATTATTACAAGCGATGAAGGAAATTCATAAGTTTGTTAAGAATGAAGAGTTGAAGAAACAATTGAAGGCCGTATCCGGTATTGGAACGGAAGCGACGCGGGCAAATATTATTGATGAATTAATCAGTCGTGGGTTTATGAAGACATCTGGTAAGAAACAGGTGTTATCTCCTACCGATACGGGATATCTTTTGGTAGATGCATTGCCTGATGAATTATTATATCCTGATGAAACAGCCATTTGGGAGGAACGTCTTGCTCTTATGAGTGAGGGGGAGGATACACTGGAGTCATTCCTAAAAGATCAGATTCAATTTTTACAACACTTAATTGATAAACTTGGTTTTGATAAACTGGTAAGTCGTGATCAAATGATGCCCAATGTGGTCCGTACCATTTCGAATCAAAATGCAAGACGGCCTATGGATGCCAATCAAGTAAATCTGAAGGATTTACCTGAGTGTCCATCCTGTAAGAAGGGGCGATTACAACGGCGGAGTGGTAAGTTTGGCGCCTTTTTAGGTTGTACTAATTATCCGTCTTGTCGATATACTCAACCTGTAGGTGGTGGTCAAAACGAGAATTCAAATCTGGAGGTTCCGGAAGAGTCAAAGCAATATATATGCCCTCGATGCAAAAAGGGATATTTTGTAAAGCAACAGATGAGAGGGCGCACCTCATGGGTTTGTAGTAATCGTTCTGACTGCAAGACTCAGTGCATGGATGTAGAGGGTGTACCGAGTATCTATGCAAATCAAAATAAATAATGGCACATAAAAATGCGTGTAGCTTATGATATGCTACACGCATTTTTGTGTTATCTCCGTTTGCCACGTCGACCTGTTTGTGATGTAGAGGTACGGCGTTGACGAGTATTGGAGCCTTTATGGCCTCGAGCCTTATGGGCTTTTGCTTTTGTAGATTGATAGGAACTTGTAATTTTTTGTCTAGATGTTGTTTTTTTGCGTTTTGGCGCAGTGCTAGCATTACCTTTAGTTTTGATTTGCCCATCTTTTGTGTATTTTGTTAAGGTTGCTTGAATGGCACGTTCTATGCGTCGTAACCAAGATTCATCGGCTGGCGTAGCAAATGTAACGGCTATACCAGAATTACCTGCACGACCTGTACGACCGATACGATGGATGTAGTAATCTACATCATGAGGTACATCATAGTTGTATACATGAGTGATGCCCTCAATATCGATGCCGCGCGCTGCAATATCAGTAGCCACCAAAATTTGTGTTTTTGCCTTGGCAAAGTCTCGAAGTATTTGTGTGCGTCGGCCCTGTGTTAGGTCGCCGTGCATTTCAGCAATATTGAGACCTGCAGCTGTCAACTCATAGGATAGTCGAATGGCGCCTTCTCGCTTGTTACAGAACACGATTGCCAAATATGGATTATCTTCTTGGATCATCTTGATGAGGCGAGGTGTTTTATCCTCTGGATTCATCATATATACGCGTTGGTCAATTGAGTCTAGTGTAATGTGTTTACCTTCCGCTGTTACAGATACCGGTTTTGTCATATATGCTTTTGCTAGGTTGCGTATCTTGTCCGGAATTGTAGCAGAGAAGAGTAACAATTGTCGATTCGCATCTGTTTGACCGATTAGATTTTCTATGTCTGGTAAAAATCCCATGTGAAGCATTTGATCCGCTTCATCTAACACTACGCGACGGATCGAATCGAGATGGAGTGAGCCGCGCTTAGCGTGGTCCAATAAGCGACCTGGTGTACCTAGGATAACGTGAGGACGTCTACCAAGTTGTTGTAATTGGGATTCAATCGTTTTACCACCGATGAGCGGAAGAATATCGACATCCAACACAGCGCCTAGCACCTTTGCTTCGTCGGAAATTTGTTTAATGAGTTCCCGTGTTGGTGCGATAATCAGTACTTGTTCTTGATGTACATCTGTGTGAATGCGTTGCAATATAGGCAATAAGAAGGCTAATGTTTTGCCTGTTCCTGTTTGTGCCTTTGCAATAATATCATTGCCTTTGAAGACGATAGGAATCGATTGTTCTTGAATCGGCGTTGGTTCTTTTATGCCTTGTTTTTGTAAGGTGCTAATAAGTTCGTCGCAAACGCCTAAGGATTTAAAAGATTTCATGTGTCGTCCTTTCTTTAATACATATTATATTAATTATACCCAATCTATTAGAGTGGAGCAAATTTATATCATTATGGAATACTCTAGTGGATAATGAGTGTTGAATAACATCTAATTAAATGAATAAAATTTAGAAAATGAGAATTTGATAGGTGAAATTGAGATTAGAAGTCTTAATAATGACAAGCAATTCTTGAAACGCAAGTATGAAAATGAGAATGAATGTATAATAAATTGATAACAAGATAACCTTAATTATCATTTTCGGTAATGAGAAATCTTATTGTGTATATAATATTAAAATGGATAGACCCTTATTTTATAAGTACGTTTGGTATGTTTTTAAAATAGGTATAATCATATTTAATAATAAATATAAATATTTTGAATAACAAAATGATAATTATTGTTGAAATTATGAATTCTCATGATATAATAATTTAAGATATTAATACGCATTATTATTTGGTGTGTTTAATATGA
>OKRY01002485.1_pt1 | contig 14352 bp, 15 predicted proteins | sample 1601121 | NCBI WGS metagenome assembly OKRY01 (sample SAMEA3541546, study PRJEB24748) | human gut metagenome | biome: human gut; feature: human-associated habitat; material: faeces | place: China | collected 2012
AACTTTGGATCAAGTATATATATTGCAGAATGTTTAAAAGAGGTACTAAAAGTTGGGTATAGATAGGAATGGTGAAATAAAACAGAAGGTAATGACCGGACTTGCGTGGAAATTTGGAGAAAGAATCTTAGCACAATTTGTTAGTTTAGTTGTTTCCATAATACTTGCAAGAATACTAGCGCCTTCGGATTTCGGAGCAATAGCACTTATAATGGTGTTTATTACAATAGCTAATGTTTTTGTGTCTAACGGATTTGGAAGTGCACTTGTACAGAAAAAGGACGCTGATAACATTGATTTCTCTTCTGTTTTTTTTGCTAATTTAGGTGTATCAATAATAATATATATAATTATATTTGCGCTGGCTCCATATGTTGCAGAATTCTATAGCATGCCGGTTATGAAAGCGGCTTTGCGGGTTTTGGGAATACGAGTGATTGTAGCAGCTATAAATTCAGTACAACAGGCGTATGTTTCTAAATATATGATGTTTCAGCGCTTTTTCTGGTCAACATTATTTGGAACGATATTTTCCGGAGTAGTGGGCATTTTCATGGCGTACCATGGTTTTGGAGTTTGGGCATTAGTAGCACAATATCTTATAAATACTTGTACGGATACCATAGTATTATGGGTTACCGTAAAATGGAGACCTGAATGGATATTTTCATGGGAGCGAGCCAAGGGATTGATAAGATATGGATGGAAAATGCTTGCGTCGGGGCTACTGGACACAGGGTATACACAATTAAGAAGCTTACTTATTGGAAAAGTATACACGACAGAAGATTTAGCATATTACAACCAGGGTGATAAATATTCATCTTTTGTTATTAAAAACATAAATACATCCATAAGCGCTGTCTTGTTGCCTGCCATGTCGCAAATTCAGGATGATAGGGAACGCGTAAAAGAAATGACAAGAAAATCTATTCAGGTTAGTTCGTATGTCATTTGGCCATTGATGATAGGAGTTGCAGCAGTAGCGGATCCATTTGTACGAGTTGTGTTAACAGAAAAATGGATTGACTGTGTTCCTTATTTACAAGTGTTATGCTTTTCATATGCATTATGGCCAATCCACACTTCCAATTTGCAAGCTATAAATGCCTTGGGGAGAAGTGATATTTTTTTAAAACTGGAAATTATTAAGAAAATTATAGGTATTGTAATTATTTTTGTATCCCTTCAATTTGGGCCATACGCAATAGCAGTAGGATGTTTGGTGGATGGATTAGTTGCAACCGTGATAAATGCTTATCCTAATGCGAAACTTATTAATTACACATATTGGGAACAACTGAAAGATATTTTTCCTTCCATGCTATTGGCAATGATTATGGGAGCAGTCGTATATCCTATACAATATTTAAAGATAAATAATGCATGTATTTTATTTGTGCAAATAGTGGTAGGCGGTGTCGTATATATTATTTTGTCAATTATCACCAAGCAAAAAACATTGAAATATATACTAGATACAGTAAAACAACATAACTAATTATGTTAGAATAAGGATAATGTGTGTGAAGTATACAGCACATAAAAATAAATAAAAATGAGGAGAACATAGCATGAGTAAAATTTTAGTGACACGGTCATCTATGCCAGAATTACAAGAGTACATAAATGAAATAAAATCTATCTGGGATACGCATTGGCTCACCAATATGGGAGTAAAACATCAAGAACTGCAGAAAAACCTCATAGATTATATGGGAGTTGAACAGATTGAATTGCTTACTAATGGACATATGGCACTTGAACTTTCTATGCAGGCATTTAATCTGGAAGGAGAGGTTATTACGACCCCCTTTACATTTGCGTCTACAACACATGCAATTGTGCGGAATGGATTAAAACCAGTATTTTGCGATATTGATCCTATTACATTCACCATGGATCCCTCTAAAATAGAAAAGCTGATTACGGATAAAACGAGTGCTATTGTTCCTGTTCATGTATATGGAAATATTTGTAACATAGAAGAAATTGATCGTATTGCTAAAAAATATGGTCTCAAAGTTATATATGATGCAGCACACACCTTTGGAGAGACATATAAGGGAAAGGGAATAGGGACCTTTGGCGATGCTTCCTGTTTTAGTTTTCATGCGACTAAAGTATTTAATACGATTGAAGGAGGCTGCGTTTGCTATCATGATGAAGAATTTGGAAGAGCATTATATAAACTAAAGAATTTTGGAATCAGGAATGAAGAGATCGTAGATGGTGTGGGGGCAAATGCAAAAATGAATGAGTTTTGTGCAGCCATGGGATTGTGTAACTTACGCCATGTAGATGAGGAAATTGCTAAGCGTAAAACTGTAGTGGAGAGATACAGAGAACATCTTGAGAATGTAGAGGGAATTCAGTTATCACCGATTCAGGAAAATGTTGAAAGCAATTATGCATATTTTCCGGTGATTTTTGATGAAAAAGTATTTGGAGCCAGTCGGAATGAGGTAATGGATAAACTTGCGGAGAATGGAATTGGAGCACGAAAATATTTTTATCCATTAACTAATTCTTTTGAATGTTTCCATGGTGAATTTGATGTCAATGAAACTCCTATTGCACGTCATCTTAGCTTGAGGGTATTAACATTACCATTATATGCAGATCTTTCAGTGGAAGATGTGGATAGAATATGCAAGATTATTTTAAATTGTAAAGGGTAGAAAAATGGAACACAAAAGAGAGAGTAATCTGGAATTATTAAGAATATTGATGATTTTATCCATTATAGGGCATCATTTTGTTGTAAATAGTGGATTGCCTCAATTATTTTCGTTTGATAATATTACATTCAATATGGTATTTTTACAAGTATTTGGAATGTGGGGAAAGACTGCAATTAATGTATTTACTTTAATAACCGGATATTTTATGGTGAAATCCGACCTTACATTAAAAAAGTTTTTGAAGTTATATCTTCCGATAAAATTCTGGAGTTTTCTCTTTACCTTTATATTTGCAATAACTGGTTATACGATATTTAGCTTTAAGGACATTTGGAAAATAATTTTTAGTATGATATATGAAGCAGACGTATATTATGCAGGGACATTGATTGTCATGATGTTACTTATTCCATTTATGAATGTTCTTGCCAGAGCATTAAGTAAGCGGCAGTATCAATTAATGCTGGCAGTTTTATTGATATATTTTACATTCCTTTCCACATTTATGATGAGGGATACTTTTGATTTTACTGGTTGGTTATGTACAGTATATCTTATTGGCGGATATATAAGATTGTACCCACTAAAAGTAGATAACTTAAAATGTGGAGTGCTTTGCACAACAATATCAACGGCGTTGATGGTGCTGAGTATAATAACAGTAGACTTTGTGGGAGCTAAATTAGGATTTACATCGGCATACCATATGGTAAATGATAGTAATAAACTTTTGGCAGTTACTACATCCATAAGTATATTCATTATGTTTAAAAATATAAGATTGAAATATAATTATATTATAAATACAGTAGCATCAGCAACATTTGGCGTCCTGCTGATTCATGCAAATAGCAATTCTATGAGAAAGCTTTTATGGCAAGACTTATTTCACAATGCCGATCACTACACGGATAGCATGTTACCGCTATATTCGTCCATGGTAGTGATTGTTGTGTATGTAGTATGTGTTGTATTAGATCTACTAAGAATAAGATTTGTTGAGACTCCCTTTTTTAACTGGTTGGATAAAACAGAAATATATGATAAGGTAACACAGCGTTTAACTGGAAAGGATCCCAAAATCGGGGGGGTATCATAATTGATTTTTTAAGTAAACGGAGAGTCGGTTTTCACTACTTGCTGAGTAGCTTATAATAAAAAGACGAGAAAATGGATGCGAATAAAGTAGGAAAAGCAATTGCTTTTTTAAGAAGAAAGAAAGGTTATACACAAAACAAATTAGCAGAAAAGCTGGGAGTAAGCGATAAAGCAGTGTCCAAATGGGAGAGAGGATTAGGAGTCCCGGATGTGTCTCTATTAGCAAAACTTTCAATAATATTGGATACCGATATAGAAAGTTTGCTTAATGGAGACATATTGCATAATGGGCAACAGTGGTGCGGAATCCTAATGCTGGATCAAGAAGAAAATGAGACGATTTATGCAGGAACGATTCTCCACGATAAACCTATAATACATTATCTGCTAAGCTATTTTATGCTGGTCGGAATTAAGAATATTCTAATATTTTCGGCGTTAAGAAGCTATGAATATATAGAAAACTTGTGTAAGTCAGAAAATAAATGGGGAATAAGAATAGAAAATGTATTATATGAGAATACGTTTGCCTCGGAAAAATATATCAATATAAAAAATTATGTAGCAAATAGAAATGTTGTCTTGATAAAAGGCTATAATTTTATATACGGCACTGATGTTACAAAGTATATGCAGAGAGCTATGGTAAAACCAGAAGTCTCAACAATATTATGTCTGTTGTATAAAGTTGATGATCAGAGTAAAAGAATCAGTTATGATACAAACTTAAAAATTGTCAATTTGGATTCTGCAGAAAAGGTGGAAAGTCTGGATGAATACTATACAGCACCAATGCTATTTATTAGCAAAGAGGTATTCAACAAAGGTTCTTTTTCACTGTATGATCCGGTTCAATCATTATTGGATCCGAAGAATTTTAGAAAAGCAGAGGCCGAGTTGATAGGAAGAGGACTTATTTTTGTTAAATTAAAAAATCGGGATGATATACAAAATGCCTCAAAAGTAATTAAATTTATTCAAGATACTCAAAGAATAAAGATTGCAGACTTAGTGGAAATTGCAATGAGGCGAGGCTTATTGTAAGGAGGATAATTAGGTTATATGAGACTGGGAATTTATGGTACAGGTGGTTCTGGAAGAGAAGTATTTGATATGATTGAGATGAATCCTTCTTTAAAAAAATGTTGGGATGAAATTATATTTATAGATGATACAAAGCAAGAGGGGACCTTTATGCAATGCAGAATGATGCCCTTAGTTAGCTTGTGCCATAACATTAAAAAGGATGATATAAAGGTAGTAATAGCTGTTGGAGAACCAACGGTTAGAAAAAAACTCTATGATAGAGTGGCAGAGAATGGTTTAGGATTAGCGACCATTATTCACCCGTTAGCGCAGGTAAGTGGAAGCGCTAAGATCGGGGAAGGAGTAGTAATTCAGGAACATGTGACAATATCTTCGGATGCAGTGTTGGAGGATAATGTGTTTATAAACGGAAAAACTATTATAGGACATGATGTTCATATTGGAATGCACTGTCAGATATCCAGTTTCTCTATTGTGGCAGGATATACGCAGGTTGGTGAGGAAACCTATATTGGAGTGTCATCATCTATTAGAGATCACATAGTAGTTGGACATAATGTAATAGTCTCCATGGGAGCAGTCGTGATGAAAGATGTTAGAGATAATAAAGTAGTAATGGGAAATCCAGCACGCGAAATAGCTGAAAATTCTGGCTCGGTATTTAAATAGTAAAACTAAATTTTATGATTAAAGAGGTGAGAAAGTGAACAAAACGGTTATTATCACAGGTTCAAACAGAGGAATAGGAAAACAACTGGTAAAAACATTTGCAGAAAATAACTACGATATATGGGCGTGTGCGAGAAAACAAAGTAATGAATTTGAAGATACATTGAAAAACATTGCTGACAACAATAATGTAACTATTACACCGATATATTTTGATTTATCGGATGAGGCACAAACTAAAGAAGGCATTAAAAGCATTCTGCAGGAAAAACGAAACATAGATGTTCTTATCAATAATGCAGGAGTACCATATGGCGGTTTGTTTACAATGACATCTATTGCAAAATTAAAAGAGGTATATGAAATAAATGTTTTTGCGCAGGTTCAGATTATGCAGCTGGTAGCAAGACAAATGATGAAACAAAAAGCGGGTTGCATCATAAATATGTGTTCTGTTGGAGGAATAGAAACGAACCCCGGCTATCTGGCATATGGATCAAGTAAAGCGGCTATGATATGGATTACAAAATCTGTGTCAAAAGAACTTGGACAATATAATATCAGGGTAAATGGAATTGCACCGGGACTTATCGATACGGATATGGGAAATTATAAATCAGAAGCGGAACTTAAAAAAGTTTTGGATAGAATGAGTATTCACCGAATGGGAAAGACGGAAGAAGTTGCTAAAGCCGCTTTATACATTGCATCTGAAGATGCTAGTTATATGACAGGGCATATAATGGTGCTTGATGGAGGACGTGTTTAATGAATAATAATGAAATGAAAATAGATCGAAGTTATGCCTTTTCAAAAGCAATGCGTTTAAAAGCACTAGAGATGGCAAAATCCACGGGGAAAGCAGGCGCGCATTTGGGTGGAGGATTTTCCTCTATGGATATTATCGCCACGTTGTATGGAGGAATTTTGAATTATCGGTCAGACCAACCGGATTGGGAAGGTAGAGACCGATTTATTACCAGCAAAAGACATTGCTATTTGGCGAGTTATTCTGCCTTGGAACAGGCAGGCATGATCAATCATGAGCAACTAATGAGCTTCCACGAAGACGGTGGTGAGTTAGCAGGCTATCCATGGAATCCACAAATGGGAATAGATTTTTCGGGAGGCAGTTTAGGAATGGGACTGTCCGTTGGAATTGGAATGGCAATGGCAGGAAAAAGGAAAAAGCTGGATTATAAAACATATGTCCTTTTAGGTGATGGAGAATGCAATGAAGGTGCTAATTGGGAGGGATTTATGTCAGCGGCTAAATTTCAATTAGACAATTTGATTGTGATTATTGATAATAACCATATGCAGTTTGATGGAAGAGAAGAAGAAATTATGCCTATGGGATCATTTAAAGAAAAGTTAGAGGCGTTTGGCTTTGTTGCAGTAGATGTAAATGGACATTCTATAGAAGATCTATATCAGGCATTCCTCACACAACATGAAGGAAAACCGTTAGCGATTGTGGCAAGTACGATTAAGGGCTATGGGCTTCCTAGTATTGAAAACAAAGCAGAGTCTCATCATATTATGCTAAGTGAAGAAGATTATGAGTATATGATGAAAGACATTGAGGAGGGAAGATATGATAGAGTATAATAAAAGAAACATGCGCTCATGGTCTATCATGGGAATAAATCCTTCCATATGGAGTGTTGGATTTAATGAGGTGGCCGATGAGAGAAAAGATTTAGCTGTTATTACGGCAGATTTATCAAGATTTTCTGGCCTCGAAAGAATGACAGCAAAATATCCGGAAATGTTTTACAATGTTGGAATTGCAGAACAGAATATGATAGGAATTGCTGCAGGGATGGCAATGGAGGGATATCAAACATATGTTACAACATATGCTCCATTTGTGACTTATAGATGTGCAGATCAAGTACGCCATTTAATGGGAAATATGAATTTAAATATAAAAGCAATTGGATCATCTGCAGGTTTAACTTCAGGATGGTCAGGAACTGCGTTGTTGGCAATTAGTGATATTGCACTCATGAGGAGCATTCCTAATATGACTGTTTTATCCCCGGCAGATTGTACAGAAGCTATTAAAATGATGCAGGCAATTTCTGAAGTCGAGGGACCTGTGTACATGAGATTATGTGGCACAACAGGGATTCCAATGATTTATAATGATGATTATGACTTTAAAATAGGCAAGGCAGTTACATTACAAAAAGGGACCAAAGTTGCATTGATTGCTACGGGAGTTTCTATGGTATCAGAAGCTCAGAAGGCTGCTCAATTATTAGAAAGCGAATTAGGCGTGAAGCCGACGGTGGTCAATATGCATACAATAAAACCTATTGACGACGAATGTATAAATGAAATTATTGATACACATGAACTGATTGTTTCAATAGAAGAACATAATATATTGGGTGGACTTGGCTCTGCAATTGCAGAAATAATGACATTGAAAAAGACAGAGTGCCAACAATTGTTTATAGGTATTAATGATGCAAATTGTAAAATGGGCAGTAGATCGTTTATGTTAAAGCAAGTGGGACTTGTAGCGGAAGATATTGTTTTGAAAATAAAAGGGAGCTTGGGGATAAAGAATGATTGAAGATTTTTATAAGTATAGCCCTTATGAACTGGATAAAGAACAAAAAAATGAGCTTTTGACAAATGAATTGATTAGCTTGACGAAAGCTCATGCTGAAAGATGCGAGGAGTATAAGAATTTCCTTGAAACTATTAATTTTGATGAAAGCAAAGTTAACAGAGTGGAAGATATTCCTTTTTATCCAGTGAGAATGTTTAAGGAATACGACTTACTTAGTATTGATCGACAAGAAGTATTTAAAGTAATGACTTCCTCAGGAACGACAGGACAAAGGGTGTCAAAGATATTTGTGGATAAAGAAACTGCGATGATCCAGCAAAAGGTAATGATTAAGATTTTAAGTGACTTTTGGGGAAAAAAGCGTTTACCCATGCTAATTGTAGATACTCCGGCAGTACTGAAGGATAGAAAAATGTTTACGGCCCGGGGAGCTGCCATATTGGGGCTTCAAGTGGCAGCCAGAGAAATGGTTTATGTATTGAACGATGATATGACGCTTAATACGGATATCCTTGATAACTTTTTTGAAAAGTATCAGGATCAACCATTTATTATATTTGGCTTTACATTTATGGTATGGCAGCATTTGTATAATAATTTATTAAAGTTGGATAAAAAATATGATATGTCAAAAGCCTGGCTGATGACAGGCGGTGGTTGGAAAAAATTGGAATCGGAGAAAATATCCCGAGAAGAGTTTAAAGAGCGGATAAATCAGGTTTGTGGTATTGTTCACTTCTTAGATCACTATGGGATGGTGGAGCAGACAGGATGTATATATGCAGAGTGTGAATACGGTCATTTGCATGCTAGTATATATTCAGATGTGATTATTAGAAACTATAAGGATTTTTCAGTTTGTCCAATAGGTACACCAGGAATAATACAGGTTGTATCTGCTTTACCGCATTCATATCCGGGTCATTCACTTCTTACAGAAGATGAAGGAATCGTTTTGGGGGAAGATGATTGTCCCTGCGGAAGAAAAGGGAAGTATGTAAAAATTCTTGGAAGAATGAAAAGCGCAGAATTGAGGGGGTGCAGTGATACTTATGCAGATAAATTCAAATAAAATAGAATTTCTTGTAGGAGATATGGAAGTGTTGCAAAATATGCAAAAGACACCAGCACTACCTACTTTTTCAAGTCAAGCAATATCTTTTTTGGCAGATTTGTCTCGAGAATTGCTTAAGGATGCAAGAACCAGACAGTATGTAGACGTAATGTCATATGCATATTGGATCAGGAGGGCTTCTATCGAAAGCGTTCGTAGCAAACACACAGATTATCATTGCCGATTAGGTAGAGGTATTGCTTTTCATATTGCACCTTCTAATGTGCCTGTTAATTTTGCTGTATCCATGACCTCCTCATTGTTGGCAGGAAACTGTACTTTGATAAGAGTATCAAATAAACAGTTTCCGCAGGTGGACATTATTTGTCATGCTATGAATAAGTTGCTTAACACAGAACACTCAAATATGAGGCCGTATTTTTGCTTGATTAGATATGAACATAGTGATGATATTACAAGAGAATTGTCGGCTATTTGTGATGTGAGAATTATTTGGGGTGGAAATAGAACAATAGAAACAATACGGCAAGCACCTCTTCCACCCAGAGCAATTGAAATGGCATTTGCTGATAGACATTCGATTGCCATTATTAATTCGGATGAGTATATGAAGGGGGATTCAAAAGAAATAGCAAAGGGATTTTATACGGACACATATTACTCGGATCAAAATGCGTGTAGTTCCCCACGACTGGTTGTTTGGATGGGAAATTCCATTAAAACAGCAAAAGAGAAGTTCTGGAACGAACTAGAAGTGTTGGTTAGAAATGATTACGAAATGAAGCCAATACAAGCAGTAGATAAATATACATCGGTATGTATGCTTGGAATGAAGGAAAATAACCAGCACTTAGTATCAAAAGATAATTATGTTGTTAGAATGGAAATAGACACTTTAAAATCATATCTGATGGATTATAAAAATGGAGGAGGATATTTCTTTGAATATTCTGCCGAGAAATTGGAGGAAATAGAGCCGATTTTAACAAAGCAATGTCAGACTATTTCGGTATATGGCATTGATAAGAATGTGGTGAAAAAATTAGTGTTTGATAAAGGAGTACGTGGAGTAGACAGAATCGTAGAACTGGGTCAAACGATGGGACTTGAGTTTATTTGGGATGGATATAAAATGATTGAGACGATGTCTAGATTTGTGTATACCGGAGGATATCAATAATGGGAATTTTGCAGGGAAAAACAGCTATAGTTACTGGAGCAAATCGTGGAATAGGCCGTGCTGTTGTAGAACGATTTGCAAATGAGGGGGCAAAAATCTGGGCATGTGCGAGAAAGAGTAATAGTGAATTTGAAAGAGATATGTCTGAACTGGCTGAAAAATATAATACTGAAATCATCCCATTGTATTTTGATATAGCAACAGAGACTGAGATTAAAGAAGCGGTTAAGCAGATATACAAAACTAAAGAAAACGTAGATATACTTGTTAATGTGGCAGGTGTTGTAAATGCAACTTTGTTCCAAATGACGCCAATGCATGAAATCAGGGATGTTTTTGACACTAATTTCTTTGGACCAATTTGTTTGACACAGTATATTATAAAATTAATGAGCAGGCAAAAAAGCGGATCTGTAATAAATGTTGCTTCTATTTCGGGAATAGATGTAAATCCGACTAATTGTACTTATGGAAGCAGTAAGGCAGCATTGATACATTTGTCAAAAATTTTAGCTTCGGAAGTAGGACAAATAGGGATTAGGGTGAATGCTGTAGCACCTGGTCCTACCGAAACGGACATGATAAAGACTGTACAGGATGTTGTTGGGAGTGACCATTTATTAGAGAGGTGCGCAATGGGACGGTGTGCAATGCCCCGTGAAGTTGCTGATACGATTGTATATTTGGCCAGTGATTACTCATCATTTATAAATGGGCAGGTGATTAGAGTTGATGGCGGATCAAAATAAAGTAGATGAGATCAGAAGGATTGCTGCAGGTGCAAGAAAATCGCTAGTAAAGATGAGTGAATGTTGTTCCAAAACAATGCATTGGGGGGGAGCACTTTCGTGCATTGATATTTTGGCTACATTATATGGAGAAGTACTGAATATAAGTAGCGATGATTCAAAATCAGATATATTTATTTTATCTAAAGGGCATGCAGGACCAGCGTTGTATGCAGTATTAGAACAGATTGGTGTAATATCAGAGACTCAACTAGAGCAATATAGAAAAGATGGTACTAATTTGACGGAACTGGCTGAGTACAATAGGGAGTTAGGGATTGAGTGCTCTGGTGGTAGTTTGGGCCTTGGCTTATCGTATGCGGTTGGAATTGCGCTTGCAATGAAGAAAAGAAATATGAAGACTAAGGTTTATGTATTATTAGGTGACGGAGAAATAAATGAAGGATCGGTCTGGGAAGCTGTTATGTTTGCAGCACAGAACCATTTGGATAATTTATATGCTATAGTTGATAAAAATGATCTTCAATCGGATGGGGATACGGGTGCAATTATTGATATGAACGAGATGAAGCAACTATTTATGGCATTTCAATGGGATGCAGTAGAGGTAAATGGACATGATTGTACTCAAATATATGATGCATTAAGAGAAGCAACAGGAGAAAAACCACATGCTGTAATAGCCCACACGGTTAAAGGCAAGGGAATTTCATTCATGGAAGGCGATAACAGCTGGCATGATAGAAAAATAAGTGAACAAGAGTTGACCCGGGCAAAAGAGGAGGTGGGGCTGATTGCTGAATCTTGATTCAAAGAATATAAGATTTTTGGCCAGAATGGGTGCCAGAGGTACTTTAGGACAAGTGGTATATGATTATTTGAAGGATGAAAGAGATCTATATGTTGTAACGGCTGACTTGATGCATGCATCAGGGTTTGACAGAGTAAAAAAAGATTTTCCGGAACGTTTAGTAAATGTTGGAATAGCGGAGCAAAATCTTATTGGAGTTTCTGCAGGATTGGCAAGATATGGAAGCCCCGTTATAGCAACGTCGTGGGCAATGTTTACCTCTGTCAGAGTAGCAGATCAAGTGAGAAACTATATGGGATATATGCAGTCCAATGTCAAATTAATAGGTATGGACAGTGGATTCATACAGTCAGAATTTAGTTATTCGCACACTAATCCACCGGATATAGCAATTATGCGGACCATTCCCGGAATAAAGATACTTTCTCCATGTGATGGAACTGAAATTTATAAGGCTGTTGTAAGCGCAATCGAGTACAAGGGACCTGTGTATATACGATTGACAGGAGATACATTAATGCCTATAGTGTATAAAGACGCTACCTATAATTATGAGATTGGAAAAGCCAATATTCTAAAGAAGGGAAATGAGATTGCAATTATTGCCACGGGAAATATTGTAAAAAATGCTTTGGATGCGGCAGATCTTTTGAAAGATCAACTTGACTGCACAGTAATCGACATGCATACTATAGTTCCGTTAGATGCTACTCTTTTACAAGAGTTAAAACATTATAAATTAATCGTGACAGTAGAGGAACATTTGAAGGCTGGAGGATTAGGAAGTGCAATCGCAGAATATTATGCTGCCGAAGCAGTGAAACCAAGGCATATTATTCTTGGAGTTGATGATATCTATACTCCAAGTGGGACAACAGGTTATGTTCAAGAACAAGTAGGATTAAGTTCTAGGCAAATTGCGGAAAGGATAATAAAAGAATTTAGAAGTTGAAACATTTGCAAACAAAAAGTATATTCTATGTGCGATTTTAGTTCCAAATAAATTTGGAATTAAATAATATAAAATTACTATGTAACGTTAGAAAAGGAGAAAAAACATGACAAATTTAGAAAAGTACAATCAGGCGTTTATTGAATCATTAGAGGTTACTGAGGACCAGCTGAATGGGTTACAGTATCAGCAGATTCCTAACTGGGATTCTGTACCAAACAAAACCACTTGCGGATACGGAAGATGAAGCTGAAGTGTCTGTTGTATCTGTTGATTGAGAGGCTGATGATTTTGAACTTGCTGCTGCAGCTTCCGCGGCTGCTTTGGCTTTTGCCTTAGCTTCTTCTTCAGCTTTTCTCTTTCTTGCTGCCTCTGCTTCCAGATTTGCAATTATAGTTTCCTGTGCTTCTATCTCTTCTTCCACCTGTGCAGCAAGAGTTTCTGATTCTTTAATCTGACTCTGATATGCCTGATATTCCTTTTCTTTTTCAGCAGATATTGCCTCTACAGACTCTTTCTGCTCCTGTGTCTGCGCCTGTAACTGTTCAATCTGCTTATACTCTTTTTCAATCTGAACCTGCTTATCTGCTATTGTCTGCTGTGTCTGCTGATATTCAGTAAGCATATTTCTGTCATATTCTGACATCTGTTTTACAAAATCTGCTTTATTTACCAAATCTGCAAAATTTTTTGCTTCTAATATCATTTCAAGATATGCTTCATTTCCATTTTCATACAGAAACTTGATTCTTTTTTTCATGCTACCTTCTCCTTTTATGCTAATCCTGATGAATAACGCATAATTGCTTCCTCATTCATCTCGCTTCTTTTGCATTCACCGCTTATATGTCCTGCATGCATCACAATTACTCTGTCACTAATCTGCAATATTTCCGGCAAATCTGAAGATATGGCAATAACACAGGTCCCTTTCTTTGCAAGCTTTCTCATAATTCTGTATATTTCAGACTTCGAACCTACATCCACTCCCTTTGTAGGTTCATCTACAATTAGAATTTTGGGATTTACTAACAACCATTTTGCAAATACAACCTTTTGCTGGTTTCCACCAGAAAGCTCCCCCACCAATTTTTTTACATCCGGTGTCGCTATATTCAGAATTTCTCTATATTTCTCGGCAACCTCAAATTCCATTTTGTCAGATAAAAATCCATTTTTTTCAGCAGCATTCATGTTACCCGATATAATATTTGACGCGATACTCTGTTCCAGAAACAGGCCTTCTTCCTTCCGATCCTCCGGCAGATATGCCATGCCGGCATTCATCGAAATCAGCGGGTGGCGCGCCGCGATCGGTCTTCCCTTGACGCTCAGCTCGCCCTCATCCGGCTTTTCCGCTCCATAGAGAACACGGACCGTCTCAGAACGTCCCGAACCCAGAAGCCCGGTAAATCCGACGACTTCACCCTTGTGAATCACCAGATCAAACGGCTTTATGTATCCTTTCTTTCCGAGTCCCACCGCCTTGATGACGATGTC
>OKRY01002498.1_pt1 | contig 14305 bp, 9 predicted proteins | sample 1601121 | NCBI WGS metagenome assembly OKRY01 (sample SAMEA3541546, study PRJEB24748) | human gut metagenome | biome: human gut; feature: human-associated habitat; material: faeces | place: China | collected 2012
GCATTAAGACAGTTATGATCACAGGCGACCATAAGGTAACGGCAACAGCCATTGCGAAGCACTGCGCCATACAGTCTTAACCAGCCTGGACGGTCTGTTAGAGATGCACGGTCATCCAATGGAATTCGCAGTGACTGCAGATGCAGACTCCAGGTATCACCATCGAAATCCTCATAAAACCATGGCCCACTCATGTCGATCTCCTTCGCTTCTACACCGTCTCTGACTTTTACTTCTTCTGTATTGTTTTTTTGATTTCCTGCCATCGGTGCTGCCACTTCCATCTGAGGCAGGCATGTTCCATCTTCCAATACAGGCCAGTCTTCAACCCACTTTACCTTCTGAATTGCAGTCTCTCTGCCCAAAATACATCTCCGCTCCTGCCCTACAGGACGGCTGCACAAATGGGCCAGATACCACTGGTGATCCGGTGTTTCCACCATACTTCCATGTCCAGCTTTCTGAAGTTCATGGGTTGGGAAATACCGGCTGGTCAACATAGGCGTATTGGGAGCCACCTCATAAGGACCATCTATATTCCGGCTTCTTGCTACAGTCACTGCATGGTGATAGCCAGTACCACCTTCCGCAGTCATCAGATAATAGTAACCGTCTTTCCAATACAAATGTGGTCCTTCTGTAACGCCCAGATGCGACCCCTTAAAAATCACCTTTTTCGGCCCAACTAATTTCCGCTCTGCCTCCGAATACTCCTGAAGCACAATTCCCGCGAATTTCGATGCAGAATAAGAACGATGATCCATCACCATATTCACTAAATATTTTCTGCCATCCCGATCATGAAATAGGGACGGATCAAAGCCACTGGAATTTAAGTAGATTGGCTCTGACCACGGCCCATGGATGTCCTCCGCCGTCACCAGATAATTATGGGTATCCTTAAAACTTCCAATGAAAGATTTTACATCTGTATAGATCAGATAGAAACAGCCCTTATCATCTAAAGCTTGAACATTCATTTTCCCATACGATCCCTATGTAGTTATCCATTGACTTTTTCAATACCATATTTTTCAAGAATCCGGTCTATCTTTTCCAGATCATCTATTGTCGGTGCTACAAATGGGAAGGAAGCCTTGCTGCTCACCTCCAGCCCTCTTCTGCCGATCGCTGCCTTAATATATGGTACAAATGGCGTGCCGACCTGATAAATTTCCATCAATCCATTGATCTTCATCTGTACTTCTCTTGCTGCAGCCAGATCCTCTCTCCGGAACGCCTCTACCCAGGCATGGCAGACTTCCGGAACCAGGTTGGAAAGCCCTCCAATACAGCCATTGCCACCAGAAAGCACGTTATGGGCAAAATTATCATCAAATCCAGCATATACCTCAAAATACGGAAATTCTTTCTTTACTGTCTTTACCAGTTCCAGGGTATGGGAAACCCCGGCCTGTGTATCCTTATATCCTTTGATATTTTTGTGTTTTCTCAGAAGATTTAATGTAGTCGGAACCGGGATTGTATACCCGGTCCGATCCGGGAAATTATAAAGATACAACTCCTGATCAGCCAGCTGACTGGCGATGTGATCATAATAATTCTCGATGCTTGCCGCACTTAATGGAAAATAATATGGCGGCAGGATGATACAGGCATCTGCGCCTTCTCTGTGGGCGAATTTAGACAACTCTATGATCTCCTCTGTCACCATGCTGGTCGTTCCAACGATCAGCTTTACACGTCCTGCGATATGCTTTACTGCACAGCGGATCAGCTTCTTTTTTTCCTCCATCGGCATTGAAAAGAACTCACCGATACTTCCCAGTATTAAAATTCCATCCACACCACCCTGGATCAAAAAGTCAAAATGCCGTTCCATTGCCTCAAGATCCACAGTTCCATCTGCTTTAAAAATCGTTACGGAAGGTGTTGTATATTTGCAATCCATCTGTCAATCCCCCTGTATTTAATATCCTGCGTTTTATATCGTATGTCTTATACCCTGTGTCTTATATTGCCTGTATTTTTTAATAACCTGCGCCCTTCATCGCTGACTCCGCATGATCGGTATAGCGTTTTAAAACTCCTTTATACGGCTTTTTCACCAGCGGTTGAGTCTTTTTGCGTTCCTCAAGCCCTTTTTGAACCTCCTCCGGAGACAATGGCGTTCCACAAAGCCCTACGATATTGATCGTTTTCTCATAAACATCATACGCAATGATATCTCCGGTCTCCACATAGGCGATCGGCCCGCCTACCGCTGCCTCCGGTGACACATGTCCGATCGCCGCTCCTCTGGTCGCACCGGAAAATCTTCCATCTGTGATCAAAGAAACCTTGCCATTTAATTTGTGATCGCAGACAATGGCCTCTGTTGTCATCAGCATCTCCGGCATTCCACTGCCCCTCGGCCCCTCGTAGCGGATGATCATGATCTCTCCAGGATTAATCCGTCCTTCCACTACAGCGTCATGGGCATCCTCTTCACAGTTAAATACGACCGCCTTTCCCTGATGCTTTCTCATGGATTCTTCACATGCGGAATATTTGACTACTGCTCCCTCCGGCGCCAGATTGCCCTTAAGCACCGCGATCGAGCCCATTTCCTTCGTTGTCTCAACAGGAGTGATCACATCCTCGCGCTCTAAGCCGTAATTGTGCAGGTAGCCGATGTTCCGTTCAAAGAATCCATCTCTCTGGATCTCCTCCAGATTCTCTCCTAATGTTTTTCCGGTCACGGTCAGCACATCCAGATCCAGATGATCCTTTAGCATGACCTGCACCATCGGGATACCTCCGGCAAACCAGAAGCTCTCTGTCAGATGTTTTCCACTCGGATTCACATTGCCGATGTGCGGGATCTTCCGATTGATCTCATTAAATAATTCCGGATCCAGCTCGATCCCCAGCTCCTTGGCGATTGCCGGAAGATGGATCAATGCATTGGTGGAGCCTCCGATCGCACTGTGCACCACAATCGCATTGCGAAATGCCTCTTTTGTCATGATCATAGAAGGAGTAATCCCAGCCTTCGCAAGACGTACCACCTGTTTTCCGGCTTTTCTGGAGTACTCAGTCAGATCTCTCATGGTCGCCGGAACCAGGGCATTGCCCGGAAGTGCCATGCCAAGGGCTTCTGCCATACACTGCATGGTACTTGCCGTTCCAAGGAAGGTACATGCTCCGACTGATGGACAGCCTGTCAGTTTATAATTGCGGATCTCCTCCGGTGTGATCTCATTTTTCCGCTTCTGTCTCAAAGAAATATCACCTGCAACCAGTGAGGTCGTCTGGTTCGGACCTGGTCTCATGCTTCCACCTGGGATAAAGATCGTCGGGATATTGATCCTTGCTGCAGCCTTTAGATGTGCCGGAATCGATTTATCACAGGAAGAACTCATCACCATTCCATCCCACGGAACAAAACCGGCATGGATCTCCAGCATATCGCAGATCACTTCCCTGGATGCCAGAACCATGTTCATGCCGTCATGCCCCTGGGCACAACCATCGCAGATATCCGTCACATGAAACTGTGCCGGAAATGCCCCCTCCTCAAATACGCCATAGACTGCCTGTCTGCTGACAGCATCCAGATGGGCGCTGCCCGGATGACTGTCCCCGTATACATCCTCCACCAGGATCTGGAGCTTTCCAATGTCATCCTCCACCCATCCAGTTCCAAGCTGCAGCGCATCAAACTGTGCCCAAAGCTGTCTTTCCTTCTCGCTTTTCTGTCTCATATTTTCTCCTCCATATGGAAAAAGGGAGCGCAAAAAACGTTCATGCGTTTTTTTCGCTCCCCCTCTTTTCATTCGTTTTTTCTCATTAACCCTTCAGACCGGATGTACTGATACCCTCTACCAGATATTTCTGTAAGCAGAAGAACATGATCATCGCCGGCATGATGGACAATGTTGCCATCGCGAACATTGCACCGTAATCAGAAGAGGAACCTGGATCACAGAACAGCTTCAGTGCTAAGCTGACCGGATATTTGGCTGACTCATTGATATAAAGCAGGGCTGACAGGAAATCATCCCATCTCCACATAAAGGAGAAGATCGTGGATGTGATCAGCGCCGGTGTGATCAGCGGAAGCACGATGCGGAAGAAGATGCTGTAATAAGAACAGCCATCGATCTTCGCCGCCTCATCCAGCTCCCTCGGGATACCATCGATAAAGTTGCTGATCTGGTATACGAAAAAGCCCTGGATTGCAAAGAAATATGGGATGATCAGTGGTTTGTAGGAACCAACCCAGCCTAACTTCTGATACCACAGATACTGAGGGATCATCAGCACCTGTGCCGGAAGCATCATAGATAACAGCATTGCTACGAACAGTGCTCTTCTTCCGAAGAATTTACATCTGGAAAGACCAAACGCAACCAGGGAAGAGGAAATCAAGGTTCCAATTGTAGCTACGATCGAAATAAACAGGGAATTCTTGAAAAATGTCGCAAATGTGATCTTTGCGAAGCCTTTCCATCCGTTTACATAGTTTTCGAATACAAATTGTGTCGGGATCAGCTGGCCTGCCGTCGTAAAGATCGTACTGGTCGGCTTGAAGGAGCTCATGATCATCCATACCAATGGGTAGATCATGACAAGGCCCAGGCCACAGACCAACACATGATAGATTATTTTTCCAATCAGACGTTTTTTCTTCATGTTCTACAGACCTCCATCGTATACCCACAGTTTTTTGGTTGCAAAGAGAACCAGTGTCACTAGGCCAATGATCATCAGCATCACCCACGCCATCGCCGCGCCATAGCCGGTGTTGTAGAATTCAAAGGACTGCTGATACATATAAACCGTATAGAACAGGGTGGAATTCATCGGAGCGCCTCCCGTGATGATGAAGCACTGGGTGAATGCCAGGAAACCATTGATCATCTGCATTACCAGGTTGAAGAAGATCGTTGGTGTCAGTAACGGAAGTGTGATCCTCCAGAAGCTATGCCATCCATTGGCGCCATCGATACTTGCCGCCTCGTAAAGGGAGGTCGGGATCTGTTTCAGGGAGGACAAGAAGATCAGCATGGAAGAACCAAACTGCCATACGGCCAGGATGATCAGCATCCAGATCGCGGTCTTGGTGTTGCCAAGCCATGCAAAGCTGGTCTTAATGCCAATGGTGTTTAACAGGGTATTGATCACACCGTTGGTTGCCCAGATCCTCTTCCACAGAACGGCTACTGCTACAGAACCGCCGATGATCGACGGAAGATAGTAAGCTGCACGGTAAAAGCCGGTTGCCTTCGTTGTCTTTAAAAGCAGCATGGCAACGATCAGTGCGAAGATCAGACGGAGCGGAACAGAAACAAGGGCAAAATAGAAGGTGACCTGAATGCTCTTGCGCCACACCTCATCATCCGTAAACATCTTGATATAGTTCTTTGCCCCTGAAAATACTGCCGGAGTTAAAATATTATAATCACAGAATGAATAGTACAGGGATATTCCCATTGGAACGATCATGAACATCAAAAAGCCGATGATAAATGGAGAGCAGAATACCACTCCGGCTACGCTTTCCTTTCCCATGAACTGTTTAAAGGTCAGGTTTTTCTTACCCTTCATACAGCAACCTCCTCTAAATTTAAGTGAAAACCGGGAGCAGAAGAACTCTCCTGCTCCCCATAAATGACTGATTATTTGGTAGACATGATCTTGTTAGCCTCGGTCCAGAACTGGCTTGCTGCTGTTGGAGCGTCAAGTTCGCCATAGCATACCTTCTCAACGGTACGGTTCAGCAGGTCATAAACCTCGCTTGCGCCATCTGGCTGTGGAGGGTTGATCGGGGAAGAGTTTGGTGTTACGACATCATTGATGAAAGCAACTACCTTCTGGTCAACTTCGCTTATCTGAGGAGCAACTTCCTCTGCAATATTAGCTGGAGCCGGAACACCTCTCTCACCTAAGAGGATGTTGTTTGCTTCAGAAGAGTTGATCAGCCAGTTTAACAGTTTGACAGCTTCCTCCGGATTCTTAGCGTCAGAGCCAACAGAGAAGAACTGGCTGGACTTTAAGTAAGCAGATTTCTTAGGATCTGGAGCCGGCCATGTGGTGATGCCGATCTCGGTTCCCTCTGGAGCTGCCTTCTGCATTGCAGATAACTGGTTGGAGTTATAGAACTCACACCAGGACTGGGTTTCCGGTGTCTGGCCATATACCATAGGAGTCTGCTCTACAGAACCAACCGTGATCTCTGCGAATACACTAGGATCAAGCATCCAGCCTTCAGAAAGACCTGTGGTATACATCTCAAAGAATGGAGTCCAGGAGGTCTCATCGCCGTTCATGCACTTGTCACCGAATGGAACGATGTCATAAGATCTCATGAAATACTCACTCCAGGACTGTGCGATACCGTAAGCGATATCGGTCTTCACACCGGTCTTCTCGTAAACTTCTTTACACAGCGCATAGAACTCGTCCATGGTCATGTTGTCTTTTACAGTGATTCCTGCACCATCCAGTAATGTCTTATTATAAAGAAGTGCCGGAGAGTTGATACCTGCTGCGATCGCATATACACCATCACCAACAGAACCAGATGCGATAGTGTTCTCAGAGATCTGGGAAACATCCAGTGTTCCGTCATCAATATATGGTTTTAAATCAACCAGCAGGTTGCTGCTTGCGTACTGGTTCAGATACATGTAGTCCATCTGTACAACATCTGGCATTGCATGTCCTGCTGCAGAAGTTGCCAACTTGTTCCAGTAATCACTCCACTCTGCGAACTGTCCGTCAAGCTTTATCCCATTGGTTTCGGAATACAGATCCAGAGCAGCCTGTGTTCTCTCGTTACGAATCTGATTGCCCCACCAGAACATGGTCATCGCTACATCCCCTGCAGGAGCCGCTGCTGCTGCGGTTGTCTCCCCTGCTGCCGCTGCAGTTGTCCCTGCTGGAGCTGCTGCTGCGGTTGTCTCTTTCGCTGAGTTTCCACCGCCACATCCAGCCAGTGATGCTGCTGCCATGGTGCATGCCATTAACAATGCAATTTTCTTCTTCATAAAATACCTTCCTCCTTGTTTATGAATTACGTTATCAAGTAAATATATTATATAGCGTTTTGCCTAATTAGCAAACAACAAAAACCGTCTTTTTTGTTCAAAAAGGCGACTATTTTTCTTTCCCTATTCATTTTTGTATAAATAGTCATTGTTTTTATATGTCATTTTATGTATAATTTTATATATCATCAGGTGTTACGGAGGTATTTGCACGCATCATGAACGAAAAACAGATTTTTAAAAAATATCTTGCCCGTTATCTTTTAATCATATTGATTGTTGTTTTCTGCTGTATCCCATTTGGAGCAGTCACCTACCGATATATTCGCGATTATACGATTTCCAGTAATCTAAACCAGTTAGAGGAGAATGTAAAAGAAATAGACAGCCAGGTTGGGAAAATGCATATGGTTGTCACCATGATGGGGGAAGATTCCAATCTGCTGGATTTAAAACGAGTCAATGGTCCGCTTCCTGGCAAACGTTTTCTCTATATGAAATATATGCGAGACCGTCTTTTTGAAATCCATACCATTTACGATTTCTCTTCCATGTCCTTTCTCTTATTTACCAACAATCCAGTTTTTGTCTCTGCCAGCCAGGTCGATGACAGTTTCTACGACTATTATGGAAAATTTTTGAAATGCACTGACATGGATGCGGACGCTTTCCGCAATATGATTTTTCAAGCCCCCGTCTCAAGTCCCTATGTTGGCGTTTCTGACCTTACTTATTATGGTTCTCAAAAAGAGGTATATTTAGATCAAGCTCTCCTTTACATTGAATCCGTTGAATCAAAAACCGGTAGCATGGAGAAAAACGCCTACATGACGTTTATCATTGATGGTCAAAAAATTCTCTCGACCCTTCTTCCAGAAGAGTGTCGTTCCAATGCCCTTTTACAAATTCAAGATCGCACCGGTGCCATCGTCTTTTCCAACGGCGAAAAAGCTATACAGTTATTGCAAAACGGATCAGCCTCTGACAATTCTTTAAATAATGGTCAATATCAGCTCCTTACTTACAAAGGGAAAGAAAGCGGATTAACATTTACCGTTGGATACCCTATGGATGGGGTTCATAAACAGCTCACCTATATGATCACGCTGATTCTCCTGTACTTAGCTGTCGGATGCTTCACTGCTTTTCTCTTTACGATCGGATGGACCTGGCACTGCTTTAAGCCCTTCCGCAGAGTTTTATCCGAAGTTGCTCAATACCAGCCTGCACCAGAAAAGCCAATCAACGAATACGACTATATTCGTGATTCCATCTTAAAATTAGTGTCCGCCAAAGACGAAATGGAAATGAAAATGCTTCTTGCTGATACACAAAAACAGGCAATTCTGTTGGAACGCATTTTCATGAAAGGATTTTCAGGAGAAGATGCCAAACAACAGTTCTGTGAAAAATATTCTCTCAATCCAGACGATAATTATTATATGGTAGAATTTCGTTCAGAAGGCGGTGATGCATCTGGAAGACAACGGAGAGTATTTGAAATCGTAGAAGCCCTCCAAAATGGCTATCAGGGAAATTTTCTTGCCGTTTATCCTGGTCCTGACAAATCTTACGCAATATTAACTGTGCCTGCAGATATGGATGATGACACTTTAAAACAAAATCTTACTTACCTCGCTGAAGACACATGCAATGACCAGGTAACCATGATCATTGGCATCAGCAAACGGCAGAATCAGCTGGAAAAAATTCATACAGCCTGTACTCAGGCCAGACATACTGTCCGGGCCTATCGACATCGCCAGACAAATTGTGTTGAATTTTACCAGGAAAGCTATGATATAAAAAATTCCAGTTTTCACTCTGATACCCTGAGAAAACTGTATGATCTGCTGTTAAGTGGCAACGAACCAACATTAAGAGAATTGTTTGCTGAAATTCAAAAGGAATCTCAGGCACAACCAGAACTTTATGAATTCCGTAAAACAGAAATTTATTACAGTTTCCTATTTACCATTCATTCTGTGTGCCAGCAATTAAAGCTGCCAATTCTCACCTCGGAAACAGAGCAGGATCTAAATGATATGTCCTTGGAGCAATGTCTGAATAAGCTTCTTAATATCTGCTCTGCAATCTGTCAAAAAGCGGATATAAAACGAGATCAGAAAAAAGAAGATTTGAAACAGCAGCTTCTTCTCTATATGGAGCAAAATTTCAACAGAGCCGAATTAAACGCTGTCATGGCTTCTGAAGAACTCGGTATTTCCGAAAAATATTTGTATATGCTTCTCAAAGAACAAACTGGACGAACTTTTTCCAATTACCTGGAAGATCTACGAATTACTTTCGCGACCAAATGTTTGGAAGAAACGGATCTAAGCAATGAAAAAATTGCCCAGGAATCTGGTTTTGGTTCTACAAACAGCTTCTATCGTGTATTCAAAAAACAGACCGGTGTTTCTCCCAGCATTTACAGAAAGAGCAGAAAATCCTAACTAAAACGCGTAAAACCGTGCATTTTTCCATGGTTTTACGCGTTTTTTCATGAAAATGGGATACTTTTCCCTAAATGGGATATCAAAAAATCCAGATTTGTTAGTATTTTTTTAACTTGAATGTATACACCACATTTTTTATCCATTATGATGAACTCATCAAAAGTTTTCACTCGAAAACATAGGAAGGAGAAAATTTATATGAAAAAGAATGTTTGGAAAAGACACGCTGCACTGGCATTAATTGGAACCATGGCAATCGGTAGTCTCTATGGATGTGGAAATAAATCCACCACTTCAGACCCCACACAAGCAACCACAGAAAATAGTACCGACGGAACTACCTCCGACAGAAAGGAAAAATTAGTAATTGCGCTTCAAACTTACAGTTTTATTACCGATTATGATAATAACTACTTAACAAAATTGCTAGAAGACAAGTTGGGGATTGATATTGAATTTTATCTTTTATCTGCGGACAGTTCTGAGGCAACTACCCAGCTTTCTTTGATGGTATCCGCTGGAGAACAGATGCCTGATATTATTTGTACAAACGGTGCCTTATCCGCAGAAGCAATCTTAGATTATGGAAGTAAAGGTGTTTTGATTCCTCTTGGCGATATGCTGAACAATCCAGAAATTGCCCCAAACTTTAATTCAGTTGTTTCCGAAGAAGACCGTAACATTATGTTGGAAGGTTCCACAAGTGCAGACGGCAATATCTATTCCATGACACAATACGAACCACAGGCATGGAACATGACTCCATATCGTTTCTACATTAACCAGACCTGGTTAGACAAATTAGGCTTAAATGTTCCAACCACAACGGATGAATACAAAGAAGTATTAAAGGCATTTGCAACCCAGGATCCAAACGGCAATGGTCAGGCGGATGAAATTCCTGCATACGGCTTTACAGCAGGTACTTATGGAGAAAACATTACCATTCCGCTCATGAATTCCTTCATATATTATCCCGGAACAAAATCCTCAAAAGTTGTTTTGACACTGGATGATTCTGGTGAAAAAGTCATTGCACCGTTTGTTCAGGATCAGTGGCGGGAAGGTCTGGAATACATGAAAGAGTTATGTCAGGAAGGTCTTCTCCCTGAGTCCGTCTTCACAGATGATAAAACACAGTTTATGTCTGTATTAAATAATGAAGAAGTCAATCTGATCGGATCCGTTTCCACCGGTTCCTTATCCAGATGGAATGATTATGACAACAATGCCAACGGACAGGATTTCGTCATGATGGCTCCTTTAAAAGGACCGGAAGGCATTGCCTACTCCCCATTTAATCAGACAAAACCTCAGCCTATCTGGTTTGTAACCTCTTCTTGTCAGAATCCAGAACTGGCTGTAACCCTTGGCGATCTGTTCTATGATCCAGAAATTTCCATCATCACCCGTTATGGAGAAAAAGATGTGGACTGGACAACAGATTCTGAAAAATTAAGTGATTCATCCCTTTCCAACGCCTATATCGAAGCTGGTTTAAATGATGAAAAGAGTGTTCTTGTCCTAAATGATATCTGGGGGCAGAATAACGCAACTTTCTGGAGAGATATCAATCCTCGCTATTTTACGATCAAACAGGATCAGGGTGTCGTACAGAACAAAGCATATGATCCAAATGTAAAATCTATGCAGTTCTATGCTGACAACTATGCATACAACTATAATTCTCATCCTGACAAATTGCTTCCTTCTAAACTGAACTATACCAATGAAGAAGTAACCGAACAGTCTGAAATTACCGTAAACGTAGCAACCTATGTAAGCCAGAGCATGGCTCAGTTTATTACCGGTGCCCGCCCATTAGACGATCGTGAATGGGAATCTTATAAGAGTGAATTAGATACCATTGGTCTGCAGACCTGGTTAGAGAATGCCCAGGCCGCTTATGACAGAACGAAATAAGATTAATGGAAGGATAATTATATGAAAAAAAAGATTTTGGCGAGGTGGCAGCTTTATTTGCTGCTCCTCCTCCCACTGCTTTATATTATCATATTCGCATATATCCCGATGGGCGGGCTCGTCATTGCCTTTAAGCAATACGATTTCCGTAAAGGGATCTTAAACAGTCCATGGGTCGGATTAAAGCATTTTAAGGATTTTTTCAAATCCTATAAATTTGTTATAGTCTTAAAAAATACATTAACACTGTCTCTGTACAGCCTGGCCATATCCTTTCCTCTCCCGATCCTGTTTGCTCTTCTGTTAAATTCCATGCGAAATCAGAAATATGCAAAAGTGATCCAGACGGTAACTTATATTCCACATTTCTTCTCTACTGTCATCATGGTCGGACTCCTGACTCAGATTTTAAGTAACCGTACCGGTATTTATGGAACTTTATATACCATGTTAACCGGTCAGAATGGTCCTAACATCTTAGCCAGCGGTCCCGCTTTCAAACATATCTATGTATGGTCTGGTGTATGGCAGAATATGGGATACAGTGCCATCATTTATATTGCTGCATTATCTGGAGTTGACACATCTCTTCATGAAGCCGCTGAAATTGATGGTGCCAGCCGTCTTCAGAGAATGTGGTACATTGACCTTCCTACCATTCTTCCTACAGCAACGATCATGTTGATTCTGGCTGTCGGGCGATTGATGAATGTCGGTTATGAAAAAGTGCTTCTGATGCAAAATGACTTAAACTTAAATTACAGTGAAATCATTTCTACCTATGTTTATAAAGTCGGCCTTGCAAGCGGAATTACGAACTTTTCTCTGTCCGCAGCAATCAGTATGTTTAATTCGGTGATTAACTTTATTCTTCTACTATCAGTGAATAAGATCACGAAAAAATTAAGCGGTTCTGGAATCTTCTAGGCTAATGCAGAAAGGAACAAAAAATGAAACAAATGGAACTAACAACTACAAAAAGAAAGGTAAAAATCAGCACTGGCGATCAGATGTTTTATCTAATTTCTGGTCTCATTCTGACTGCCATCTTTTTACTAATCTTATATCCATGCATTTTCGTGGTATCTGCATCCTTTTCATCCGGTACTGCTGTACAGTCAGGTAAAGTCATCTTATGGCCTGTCGATATCAGCTTTGTAGGATATGATACGGTTTTCCACAATGTCAACATTTGGAAAGGTTTTATAAACTCCTTATTCTACACATTTGCCGGAACCATCATCAACGTCACACTGACCATGCTGGCTGCCTATCCATTGTCCCGGAAAGACCTTGTAGGCCGTGACAAACTGATGCTGTTTTTTACCTTTACGATGTTTTTTAACGGTGGCATTATCACTAATTATATTTTGGTATCCAAATTGGGATTGATCGATACCCGCTGGTCCATGCTCTTACCTGGTGCCATGAGTATCTATAATATGATCATTGCAAGAACCTTTTTACAGAATAGTATTCCAAATGAATTGCTGGAAGCAGCAGAATTAGACGGTTGCACCGATATCCAGTACCTCTTTCAAGTCGTTTTACCTTTATCGAAAGCAGTTTTAGCTGTTTTGGTATTATTTTACGGTGTGGCTCACTGGAATACTTATTTCAATGCCATGATCTATTTAAGAAACCGGGAGTTATTTCCTTTAACTCTATTCTTAAAAGAGATCCTGATTTCTGGTCAAATTGATCCTTCTACCGTATCTGACCCAGAGTTGGCAGAGAAAGTCTCCCAATTAGCTGGTGTCATCAAATACTCCTTAATTGTTGTCAGCATGGTACCGGTTATGATCGTTTATCCGTTTGTCCAGAAATACTTTGTTAAGGGTGTAACGATCGGTGCAGTAAAAGGTTAACATTTACCGTCATAGAAAGGAATTTATCAACATGGAAGAAAATGCTTCCCTAAAAAAGGAATTAGAACAAAAACTTCTGGCTATGTTGAATCCGTTGAAAGCCCGCTTTTCAGAAGAAAAAGCGGGTCTTCCTTTAGGTGGATTTGCAGCTGGATATGGAATGAAAATCGCAGAAATGGAAGGTGCTTTGCGTCTCTTATGGGGATTAACCCCTTACTGGGCCGGTGGCGGTACTCAGGCAGAAGACTGGAAAGACCATTATCTAAACTGTATCCGACATGGAACAGCCCCAGATCATCCCGCTTATTGGGGTGATATTCACGATCGAGATCAAAAAATCGTGGAAATGGCAGCACTATCTTTTCAACTCATGGAAACACCCGATATTATCTGGAACCGAATGACTGCCAAAGAACAAGATCACCTGGCTTCCTGGCTATATCAGGCAAATACAGCGATTGTCCCTGATAACAACTGGCATTTCTTCGTCGTTCTTGTCAATCTGGCTTTAAAAAAACTTGGAAAGCCTTATTCCAAAGAACGCATCCAGCAGGGAATTGATCGCTACGAATCGTTTTATCTGGATCACGGCTGGTACGGAGATGGCAAACGACCTCAAAAAGATTACTACGTGTCTTTCGGAATTCATTTTTATTGCCTGCTCTATGTACATTTCATGGAACAGGAAGATCCCGAACGCTGCCAGAAATATCAGAACCGGGCAATCGAATTTCTAGAAACTTTCCGCTATTGGTTTGATGATCAAGGCCGTGCACTGGCATATGGAAGATCTATGACTTACCGTTTTGCACAAGCAGCCTTTCTCAGTGCCTGTATTAGTGTTTTAGGAGACCATTGTCCACGACGCGGAGAACTAAAATATCTGCTGCGTCATCACATAGAACACTGGCTGGCACAGCCGATCTTTGATAACGGCGGTGTCCTAACTGTCGGATATCACTATCCGAATCTTCTGATGTCCGAAGGTTATAACTCTCCCGGCTCTCCCTACTGGGCGTTTAAAACTTTTCTCCCACTGCTTCTTCCTGATAGTGATCCA
>OKRY01002499.1_pt1 | contig 14303 bp, 11 predicted proteins | sample 1601121 | NCBI WGS metagenome assembly OKRY01 (sample SAMEA3541546, study PRJEB24748) | human gut metagenome | biome: human gut; feature: human-associated habitat; material: faeces | place: China | collected 2012
GCAATGTACATCAGACCGGCCTTGCCCCTATATCAGATGAGAGCGCCCATAATCAGAGCAAAAAAGCTAAAAATCTTAGATATCCTTAGCAGTCAGGAAAGTGCCTCAAAAGTAAAATAAAACAGAATACACGAATAGATAGTATATGAATTGCTGACATTGTAGTATTCCTGCTGTCAGGATAAGAAGTTAAAATGTCTAAAGGCTGCGTCTGATAGTTTCTATGGTTAGTATAGTGGAGAAAAACGATGTTGAAAAGAGAGGATTCAGAGGTGTGAATGGTACGATTCCGATTTTTTGAGGATAAAAAGACGGGAAAAAATGATATTAATGTATATTTTTACGACATGGATGAGGAAGAGAGTGTATTAATGCATGTTTTTGCGATATTGACGAGAAAAAGAGTGTATTAACGTATGTTTTTACGATATTGACTTGGTGTGCATCCCCATTGTTGTTTAAAATATTTCATGGCAAGATGGTGGTTCGAACAGCCATGTACTTCAAAAATCTGTGCAATCGGAAGCTGTGTCTGGATCAGATCCTGCTCGACATAATTAATGCGGATCGCATAGATATAATCTGTGATCGTACAGTTCATATATTTTTTAAAAAAGCGTGCAAGATAATCGGGATGGTAGGAAAAGTGATTGGCAATTGTGGAAGTAGAGATAGCATTCCGGTGGTTTTTGTCAATATAATCCATGATATCTTTCATGCGATGAAACATTTTTGTCTGATGAGTGTATTCCGAAGGCTGGATCTTTTTGGAATAGGAATGTACTAATGTAAATAAAAGATCGTACAGAAGGCTGTAAAACCGAAGCTGGTAGCCCTCCGGCCGGATATCATAAGTAATAAAAAGATCGAGAAAGGTTTTTTTGATCTTTTCTAATTTGGTCTGTTCAATTGTATTCTCCGGGTGCATATCGACAGCAAAATGGTATAAAGACTGGGGAGAAAGAAACTTTTCATAGAATTTTTGCGGAATCTGTAAGACCAAAGCCTCGTTTTTTTCTGATAATACAGAATGGATCTCTCTTGGATTAGCAAGAAAGAATTCATTGCTGTGTGCTGTCTGGCTGATTCCATGTGGAAGGTTTAATGTAACACAGCCTTTGATCACGTAGACAAGTTCTAAGCTGTCATGCCAATGTGGTGTAACATAACTTCCTTCGTCTTTTGATAAATAGAAACGTACATCTACATCCGGGTTGCTGATCACCATTTCATGACGTGTTTTTTCGTTAAGTGTTGTCGTTTCCATTTTTGATTCCCCCTTCTGACTGATGGTAATGCTATATAGCATTGTATACGGTATGATGGCAATGGACTTTGAAGCGTTATAAAAGTTATGTACGGACGGCTATACGCTATCTGTCTGTCTTGCATTTTTGTAATGCTTTCTTAAACTGGAATGCGAAAAGAATGGCAGTAAAGCTGACTGCGATCAGATCTGCGATCGGTTCTGCAAAATATACACCATTTGTTTTATTGGAAATCAGATGCGGCATCAGATAGATCAAAGGAAGCAGAAGGACAAATTTACGCACAACGGCTACAATCACAGAGCAAAGTGCACTGCCGATCGCAACGAAAGTCATCTGACAGGCAATCTGGATTCCAAAGAGGAAAAGGCTGCCACAATATATGCGCAGAGCTTTTGCGGTAAACGCAGCCAAAGTAGCATCAGAAGTGAAAACTCCGGCAAAAAGAGCAGGGAAGCATTGCAAGATCACCCAGAAAGAAACAGAGTAAGCCAGCGAGATACCAAGCAGAAGTTTGAACGTTTTTTTGACACGAGCGACATTTTTTGCTCCATAATTATAGCTTGTGATCGGTTGTGCACCTTGTCCGATTCCCTGTAAAGGAAGCATGGCAAATTGCATTACGCTTGTTAAGATCGTCATAGCTCCGACTGCAACATCTCCACCATATCGGAGTAAAGAAGCATTAAAGCAGACGGAGATCACACTTTCACTTGCCTGCATCACAAAAGTAGAGATGCCTAATCCGAGACATGGAAGGATGATCGCTGCTTCCGGTCGGAGATATTTCTTTTGGATACGCAAAAAGGTTTTCTTACCACAAAGAAAATGGATCACCCAGATACAGGAAACTGCCTGAGAAAGGATTGTAGCCAATGCAGCACCTTTTACACCAAGACGGAATCCAAAAATAAAGATTGGATCAAGCACAATATTACAGACAGCACCGATCACAACTGTAAGCATTCCGGTTTTTGAAAAGCCTTGTGCCGTAACGAAAGAATTCATGCCGAGTGTAAGCTGTACAAAAATCGTTCCTAAAGCATAGATATTCATATAATCAACGGCATAAGAGATTGTGTTTTTACTTGCACCAAATGCCATTAAAAAGAAACGATTGCCGCAAAGCAGTAATGCGGTTAAGATCACAGAAATAATGATCTGAAAAGAAAAACAGTTTCCAAGTGTCTTTTTTGCCTGTTCCATTTCGTTTTTGCCCATAAAGATCGAAGCTCTTGGCGCTCCGCCAAAACCGATCAGAGCAGCAAAAGCAGATATGACCAGAATGATTGGCATACAAACACCAACACCGGTAAGAGCAAGACTTCCATCTCCGGGAATATGACCGATATAGATACGGTCGATCACGTTATAAAGCATATTAACAAGCTGTGAGATGACAGATGGAACTGCCAATTTTAACAGTAATTTTCCAATCGGTTCAGTTGCTAGAAATTCTTTGTTATTTTGCATAATAGTCCTCTTTTCTAAGTGATATGTACTTTTGGTATCTTAAAAAAACGAATTCTTCCTGCCGGATTGCTATAAAAGTATGATCATAATAGTAAGTTTTTATAAAACATTGTCTTTTGGTTCAGTAACAAAGGATAGTATACAATAAATAAGATAAGAAGAAAAGAAAAACTGTTTTTGGCATGTACAAAACAGTTTGTGCAAAGACAGGATATGATTTTTAATGCAGATAAAAACTGCACATAAACATTTTGTCTATGTGCAGTTTGATTTGCAAAGTTATTTTTTATACGTTACAAATATATCTTTGAAAAATTAGTTGACAGCTTCTAAGTACCATTTCTGGCAGTTGTGTCCGTTGTATACCCACTGCTGTACGTTTGCCCCTTTTGTTGTGAGTGCATTTACAACTTCGATACAGCTCTTGTTACCGGAAGATTTTGTATAGATGTTATAACTTCCGTCTGAGTTTTTCACAAGCTTGTATAACTGTGCATTACAATTTGTATTTGACCAGATGCCGATATTAGCACCATTTGCGCTGCTGTTATTGGCAACGTCTAAAAGGAATGTAGAACCGTTTCCAAGCTGTGAATAAATGTAATAATAACCATTTCCGTTAGAAACGAATTTCCATGTGTTATTATTTTTTGCTTTTGAAGCTGTATACTGAAGTACATTTGTGCCGTTTACTGCTTTAGCACCGGATACATCCAGATACATACCACTGTTTACGTTCTTTAACATATAAGTTTTGCTTGTATCAATGGAAGATGATGAGCTGCTTGATTTTGGATATACTGTTGTGATCGCTTTGATGATTGCAGACTGTGTTACGGCTGCTGTATAGCGGTTAAACAGAGCAAATCCATATTTGTTTGTGTCACCATTGTCCCACCAGACAGGAACCATACCATATTTCTTGGCATAGGTGCAGACTTTTGTTGCAAAATCGGCACGGCATGCAGTGTTCCGGGAATCAATAGAAGATTTGTCAATGGCACCATATTCACCAATGACGACAGGATATCCCTGGCTTGAGAATTTGTTATACATCTTCTCAAAGTTTGTTTTCATATAAGATTCATCGCCCCAGCTATCAACTTTAGAACTGTTCGTGGCTTTACTTCCCCACTGTGTAGCGGTTGTGCTTTCTTCTCCGCAGAAGCCCCATGGATCATAATAATGAACAGAGATCATGATACGTTTTTCGCTGGAAGAAATACTGCTGTCACGGTAGTTGTCTGTTGGTAATGAGAAACCATAGTTTCCGGCTGTGTATTCAATATTTGTGTTCCAGCCCGGAATCATTAACCATCTTTTTGCATTGTTGCCGCCTGTCTGACGGACAGTATCAACAAAGATCTGGTTTAATTTGTTGATATTTGCATAGTATGTTGTGTTTGGTGTTCCATAAGTACCGTCAAATTCTTCATTCATTGATTCGAATACAACATGCTGGTCATAGTTTTTGAATTTGTTTGCAATCTGTTTCCAGCAGGCTTTGTATTTGTTACGGATCGTTGTTTGGTCAGAACCGTTGCACAAAAGCCATCCACCCTGTACAGAATTGTAACCGTCTCCATGCATGTTGATAATAACGTATAAATCATTTGCGATACACATATCAACTACTTCTTTGACACGATTCAGCCAGGCAGAATCAATCGTATAATTAGAATTGCTGCCAATCTTGCTAAGATAAGAAACAGGAACACGGATTGTAGAAAATCCTGCGTTTTTGACTGCTTTGATCAGATTAGCCGAAATAGTTGGGTTGCCCCATGCTGTTTCACTTGGTGTACCATTGTTTGCTGCTTCCAATTGGTTTCCAAGATTCCAGCCAGCCCCCATTGCAGTAACCATCTGTTTTTGATTCAGATTTGTAAAAGTAGCTGCACTGGCTTTTTTTGGCTGTGTCAGAGTAGTGGTGCTTAAGGTTGACAGTGTCATTGCCGCAGCGAGTGCGACTGCTAAAAGTTTTTTGATTTGCATTTGGTTTACCTCTCCTTTTGTATAAAAATTATACTTTGCTATTGAATTATAGCATGGCATTGTGCATAGTGCTACAAAGGAAAGGTTAAATAAAAATAAAGTATACAAAATATATAAAAAATTACATAAAATATGAGAATAATTGGCTATGAATGACAAAAACTGGTAAGCTAGCGTTTCTTATCCGGTGCTATTATTTTAAATTTTATTTTTTCCGGAATAGCAAAATACCGGCTCCTGTGATCAGAAGTAAACCGCCAAAGATCCAATGCAATGTCTTTTCACCGGTAGCTGGAGAGTATTTTGACAAGGTTTGTGGAATTGGTCTTGGTGCCGGTTGTACAAATGTTACTTTTTTCTTTGTGACTGTTACCTGTCTGCTTGTCGGAGAAGCAGTTGGAGAGGCCGTGATCTGTGTGTTACTTGGTGCAGGTGTAACCGATGGAGTTGGTGCTGTTGTAGCGGTAGGTATCGGACTTAGCGGTACGGTAGGAGTAAAAGCCGGTGTTATTGTCGGAGTGGTTGATGGTGTTGTCGTTGGAGTAGTTGCCGGTTTGACGGTTGGAGTGGGAGACGGTTTTATCGTAGGAGTAGGGGTAGGTTTCACCGTAGGAGTAGGAGTCGGTTTGACGGTCGGAGTGGGAGACGGTTTTATCGTAGGAGTAGGGGTAGGTTTCGCCGTTGGAGTAGGAGTCGGCTTGACGGTTGGAGTAGAAGTTGGTTTTACAGTTGGAGTAGGAGTAGGAGACGGTTTTATCGTAGGAGTAGGGGTAGGTTTCCACGTTGGAGTAGGAGTCGGTTTGATGGTTGGAGTAGGAGTTGGTTTTACAGTAGGAGTAGGAGTCGGCTTGATCGTTGGGGTTGCACTTGGGCTTGGTGGCGTAACTTCTTTATAAGGATAGAAATGTCCTTCAGCACCGCAACAATAGAGATTGTTTACAATATAGCTGCCTTCAAAACAGCCGTTTGTGATCGAAACCGTTGCATTCGGAGCGACAACATGCCCCGGCATATATTCGCAATGAAGTTTTTTGTTTTGTGGAAAATTCCAGATCAATTTGACACCGGAAAGATCCATTTGTCCGGCGCGTATCGTTTCTGCACCTTCGATGTTTTTTAAACCATGTGCATCATCAAGCAGATGAGCTTTTTTCTGGTACGTTCCAAAGAAGTTTGTAAAAAGACTGCTCTGTCTGTCATTCGTAGCGATAAAGACTGCTTTTTTCCAGTCGTCCGGACGGACAAAAGAATAGCTGCCACCGATGGAGAGCGGATCACTTTGTTCTATACTAATAATGTGATCGGTTTCTGCTAATTCTTTTAAATCTTTCACCCCATCGATCAGGATCCAGTCTGCTTTTTTGATGATCCGTTTAGGAATCCGGACGGAATGGACGGTTTTACTAAATGGAATCGTCAAAAGCCATCCGTTGTTGCCATCAAACGATACATAGTGCATCTGATTCATTGACAGAGTCAAGGAAGCCTGATCCATCATATCGGCTGATTCACGGATCAGAGATGTAAAAGCAGAATCAAATCGGATATATGCCTTGTTTTTATCAGGATATTTTGTCAAAGAAGGGTAATTACGGTTTGCATTTTTATAATATGCTGGCTGCTTGCAAAGATCTTTATATTTGGAATCGGATGCAAGATAGTGGCTGTTATTTTGTCCGTTGTAGTTATTCAGGGAGAGAACAGTATCAAAATAAGAAGGAACGATCGCACCGTCTCCAAACGTATTTAAATAGGCTTTGCCACCACAGGCTGCTGCTCCGACAAAGTGATTATTGCTTTGCAATTCGTTTCGGACAAAGAATTGATAATCACTTGTAAGCTGACGGATCGTATACGTTTTTTGTGTGTCTGTATAGGATGGGGAAGCGGCTTTTCCATACATCACACTGCATGCTGTACTACATACCAGCAACAGGCAAAGAAAAAAAGATGTTAAAGTTCGAATAGGATGTTTCAATAGTTATTTCCTCCATTCATTTTGTTTTTGTGCAATGATAAAAAAACGGGTTTTGGAATCAGAACCACAGGTTGATAAAACTAACCATTGTGATTTTTTGTCTTTGGAAGCGTCTAAAAGAAGTATTTTGCTTTGGGAGGTTCCATGCAGATCAATCGCCCGGACAAAGTGATATATGCTGTCAGGTGTATTAGAAAATGTATAAAGAATGTCTTTGTTACACCATACAGCACTGGATCGGATACGATATAAAATTTTAGAAGTAGGAGTAATGATGTAGATAAAATAGACTTTTTTTACAAAATCCGACTTATCAAGCTGACGAAGTGCACCAAACATCGTTCCATTTCTCATATTATGCCCATAGAGTATAAGGAGTGCATCGGTGAAGTCTTTTTTTGATTGTTTTTTAGAAAAAATACAGCCCGGATATCCGGTACTGCCGTTCAGATTGTGGTTTAGATAGTATGTATCATATTTAGAATGTTGTAAGATTGGATAAGAGACATTGGTATCCGGGATCATGATCCAGGCATAAATGTCAGAATTATATTTCCATAGAAGCGGAAAATCAATATTCGGTATGGTTACCGTTCTTTTTTGGTATTTCTTTTTGGAATAATTTTGTTTCTTTGAAATGGTCTGTGGCGGGCTGCGCTGGATTGCCTTTTTTTGAAGTGACCGGTATTGCGATTGTGCCTGTCGGAGTTGTTGATTATATCGTAAAGAATAGATACCAAAGAGTATCAGTGTAATAAGAAAGGCTGTTACTGACAGCCAAAAGAAGCTTCTTTTCCAAGGTCGTAAATGACGCAAAGAAATCCTCCTGTTTTGTCAGGCTGTATTGACATTGTATTTGAAAAAAAAGAGAATATGCCATTTGGCTTGTTCCCTTTTTGTGGAATATTTTTCTTTTGTGCTTCATAAAGTGGTAACAAGGCTAAAGAAAGAATCAGACAAAAAGGCAGGAATGGAGGAAAAATATGAGTGGCTTTAAAGTGTATCAGGATTTAGCAGAACGAACCAATGGAGAATTCTATCTTGGCGTATGTGGTCCGGTTCGTACAGGAAAGTCTACATTTATAAAGAGATTCATGGAATTAATGGTAATTCCCGGAATAGAAGATGAAAATGAAAAAGAAAGAACAACAGATGAATTACCGCAGTCAGCAGATGGAAAGACGATCATGACAACGGAACCGAAATTTATTCCGAAAGAAGCCGTTTCGGTCGACTTATATGGAGAAAATCAGGTAAAAGTCCGCATGATCGATTGTGTCGGTTATATTGTTCAGGAAGCAGAAGGTATTCGTGAAGAAGAAAATGAGCGTATGGTCATGACACCATGGTCAAAAGAGCCGATGCCGTTTTCCGAAGCGGCAGAATTCGGAACACGTAAAGTGATCCATGATCATTCCACACTTGGCATCGTAGTGACAACGGATGGAAGCTTTGGCGAAATTTCAAGAGAAGCATATGTTCCGGCAGAAGAAAGAACCATACAGGAATTAAAAAGTATCGGAAAACCATTTGTCGTTCTTTTAAATACTGTAAAACCATTTGGAGAGGAAGCCAAAGAACTGGCACAAAAACTCAGTGAAAAATATGAGGTATCGGTACTTCCTGTAAATTGTAACCAGCTTCGTAATGAAGATATCGGACGTATCATGGAACAGATGTTATCGGTATTTCCGATTCGCCAGCTTGTTTTCCGTCTTCCCAAATGGGTAGAAATGCTGCCGATCGATCATTGGTTAAAGAAAGAGCTGATCGAAAGTGTGCGTAAGATCCTTGATAAAATATCACTTGTGCGTGATGTGATCCGCGATAACTTCGCTGTCGATAATGATATGATCCGTGAATTTAAGATAGATAGTATAGGCATGGAAAACGGTATTGTGCAGATTGAGGCACTTTTTGATGACAGCCGGTATTATCAGATCATCAGTGAACTGGTGGGAACACCGATTGAAGGCGAATATCAGCTGATCCATCTGTTAAAGGAATATGTAGGAAAGAAAGAAGAGATTGAAAAGCTGTCGGATGCATGGAAAGAGGTGCATGCAAAAGGTTATGGAGTGATCACACCGGGAACAGAAGAAATTGTCATCTCGGAACCGGAGATCATTCGTCATGGGAACAAGTTTGGTGTCAAGATCAAAGCAGTCAGTCCGTCTGTTCATCTGATCCAGGCGAATATAGAAACAGAGATTGCACCGATCGTTGGCACACAGCAGCAGGCAGAAGACCTGATCCATTATATTGCCGGGCAGAATGCGGAGGCAGAAGAGTCCATTTGGGATACGAATATCTTTGGAAAGACCGTCAGACAGCTGGTAGAAGAAGGCATGACTTCGAAAGTGAACCGGCTGACAGAGGAAAGCCAGATGAAATTACAGGATACCTTGCAAAAGGTTATCAATGACAGCAACGGTGGCCTGGTCTGTATTATTATCTGATCCGGTGAAAAATGGTAAGAGTACATATGACTATGTGGAAACTTATAATGTATAATATTCATGGCAAAAATTGTAAGCTGGTTGACAATTATTACATCACTTGCTATACTTGTAATAGTTTTGTAACATTTGTAAATTTTTTGCAACAAAGGAACAAGGTGTTTCTAAATAGGAAATACCTTGTTCTGTATAAAAAGTGATTGGAAATGAGGAATACCATGAAAAAAAGATATCATAAATTTATTATGGCAGGCACGATTGTTGTATTGACAGGAAGTTTGGTTTCAATACATGGACAGGCTGTTTCAATTTCAAAGGAAAAGCCGCTTGCCGGAATCACACTGTCATTAGATCATTATTGTGAAACTGTGATCGCTGATGCACAGGAAGATGCAGCACAGGCACAAAAAGAAGCACAAAATGTACAGACAGGTGCGGTCGATACAACACAGCAGTCTGCCACGGTACAGGATGTAGCAGCAGCGGCTGCAACGGATCAGACTACATTGACAGATCTTACTCCGCAGGCAACAAAAGAGCCGGAACAAAAGATTAAATTAAGTGCAAAATATAAGAATTTAGGTATTGTAAAAGTAGACACATATTTGAATGTCAGAAAGAAGGCAAGTGAAAACTCTGCTTTAGTCGGAAAGATGACAAAAAATACAGGATGCGATATCCTTTCGACGAAAAAAGGCTGGTCAAAGATCCGTTCAGGAAAAGTCAAAGGTTATGTCAAAACAAAATATCTGATACAGGGAGAGGCAGCACAGCAAAAAGCATTGAAAGTTGCTTCCTTAAAAGCAATCGTAAAGACAGAGACATTAAATGTACGTTATCTGCCAAGTACAGATGCACCGATCTATGATCAGTTATCAGAGGATGAAGATTATACGGTAGAAAAAGAAAATCTTACCGTTGAATATATGAAAAACTATGTCAAAAAGAAAAGCAGCAAGAATGCGACAAAAGGTGTAGATCTTGATGCAATGTATGATGACCTCTCTAACTGGGTCATGCTTTCGATCGATGATGAAAAGGTGTTTGTCAGCAAGGATTTTGTTTCGATCAAGTATAAGCTAAAGAGTGCGGTATCTTTCAAAGAGTCTGACAGCAGTTCTTCTTCTGATTCAGGTAATGGTTCTATGGTCAGCTATGCAATGCAATTTTTGGGGAACCGCTATGTATGGGGTGGTACAAGCTTGACAAACGGAACAGACTGTTCGGGATTTACAATGGGAATCTACAGACATTTTGGTATTTCGATCCCTAGAACATCTGCGGCGCAGGCATCTGCATCCCGTAGCGTGAAAAGCTCCGAGGTACGTCCGGGCGATCTGTTCTTCTATGGAAGCGGTCATGTCAGCCATGTAGCAATGTATATCGGCGGAGGAAAGATCATTCATGCAAGTAATGCCAGAGATGGTATTAAGATCTCAAATGCATACTACCGTAAGCCGTTAAAGATCGGACGTTTTTCATAAAAAGGATGTATTATTCCTGTATGTCACATAAGAAGGCAGATTTTTTTGAATGACAGGAATACAGACATGCTTTTGGCATATGGAATAAAATATGGTATATTTAGATACATCATAGGAAAATCCTGTGGTGTATCTTTTTTGTGGAATAGAAAATCCGTTGTTTCCTATAAAGCATAAAATGCTCTGTGAGGATGCAATTACCACACAGTGGAAAAACGGATCGTTATACATTTTAACGTTTTGGGAGGAAACTAAAATGCTTTTTAAAATCTTAGTTGGTATTCTTATATTTGTAATTCTTTTTTTGTTAAAAGGATTTTATGATCGGCAAAAGTATAAAGATAAGATACAATTTCTGTTAAAACAGGAATGGGGAATGGAAACAAGAGACGAATATAGCGATAAGATCTTTCGGAATATCTGCTTTTATCATGAACAAAAGAAAAAAGAGTCAGACATCGATGATATTACATGGAATGATCTGGAGATGGATCAGATCTTTATGTTATTAAATCATACCAGAACATCAGCCGGTGAAGAATACCTGTACCATTTGCTACGCAGCCCTCTTTATCAGGAAGAAGAATTAGATAAGAGAGAACAGTTGATCGAAGAGATCACAAAACAGGAAGACAAGCGTTATGATCTTGAAATGGCATTGTGTGATATTGGTAAGACAGACCAGATATCCGTGTATGAATTTTTAAGTTTGGCAAAAGAGTTAGATCAACTACAGGTAAAGCGTTTTCCGCATCTGATCGCATGTCTTGCAATGATTGGTTCTGTTGTGATGCTGCCGTTCTTTCCGTCAGAAATGATCCTTTTGCTGTTTGTTGTTATGGCGGTCAATGCATATTTTTATTATAAGGCAAAAGCAGAAATGACATCGTATCTGGCATTGTTTTCTTTTATTTTGCGAACGATCAAAAAATGTGATGCGATCAGTTCCGTTGATTTTGTGGCAGCAAAAAACGAACGAAGGCGGATGAAAGAGCTTGCCGGCAAGTTTCGGAAGTTTTCGAGATTTTCTTTTTTGGTATCCGGTGGAAGTTCGATATCAGGCAGTCTGTTTGATGCAGTCTTTGACTATGTCAGAATCTTGTGTCATGTCGATCTGATCAAAATAGGAACAATGATCAAAGAAGTTTGCAAATATGAGAAAGAATTATTAGAATTGTATGATATCATCGGCTATCTGGATGCGATCATCGCAATTGCCTCTTTTCGTGACAGTGTAGAAACATATTGTATTCCGCAATTTGAGATGGAAAAGGAGCATTCCAAGCAGCTAAAAATGCAAATGCTATACCACCCGTTGATCAAAAATCCGGTCAAAAATTCAATTGATACCGACAAAAGTATACTCTTTACCGGTTCCAATGCATCCGGTAAATCGACATTTTTAAAAGCAGTAGCGATCAATGTATTATTTGCACAGACGATACATACGGTATTGGCAGACGAATATTGTTCGTCTTTTTACCGGATCTATTCGTCGATGGCATTGCGTGATGATATTTTATCACAGGAAAGTTATTTCATCGTTGAGCTCAAATCCTTAAAACGTATTTTTACCAAAATACGAGAAGATGATGTTGCGGTACTTTGCTTTATTGATGAGATATTGCGAGGTACAAATACCGTTGAGCGTGTGGCAGCATCTTCTCAGTTGCTAGAGGAAATTGCTAAAAAGAATGCTTTATGCTTTGCGGCAACGCATGATATTGAATTAACGTATTTATTAGAAGATATATATCAGAATTGTCATTTTGAAGAAGTGTTACAGGATGGTGATGTTTCCTTTGACTACCTGTTAAAAGAAGGAAGAGCAAATTCGAGAAATGCGATAAGACTTTTAGAAGTGATCGGTTTTGATAAAGAAGTCGTAAAGCGTTCACAGCAGAGAGTCGATCGTTTCTTACAAAAAGGAATCTGGGAATAGCTTTTGTATAAAGTCATAAAACCGTGCAATACTAGTAGAAAGAGAGAAGTGCTAGGAAAGAAAGGTACGGTGAAAATATGAAACAGAAAACATCTTATTGGCTGATCGCATTGTTGATGGTATGCAGTGTGGTTTTTGGCGGACTGACCGGATATTTTTGTGCGTTTTATCATGTGAAAAGCAGTCAAAAGACATTTGAAAAAGAAATGCAAAAGGAAATGACAGCTTCGATCGATGAAAATGTAAAGAAAGAAGCTTCGACAGCAGCCAAAAATGCGGTGAAAGAAAATATGAAGAGCATTCAGGCAGAAGCCTCAAACCAAAAGCTTAGTGTCGATACGGTCTATCAGGTACAAAAATATGATGCCGCCAGCAAACAGACTACAACGGAATATGAGACACTTCCCAAAGAGCTTGTAGGACTTGACCGTGACGAGACAGATGCATATTGCAAAAAATATATGAGCAGTCTGCCGGTGCAGGAATATTTAGATGGTTTGCAAAGCTTTGGCGTTGTTGCGTTTGCAAAAGATCGCCTGATCGTAAAGAAGATCTATGACAGCAGTAAAGTGACATATCGTTATTATCTGATTGCAATAGATGGAGAAGTTGTTGTATATTATGGAGATAAGAATACGATCTATGAATATACTGGGATCGAGACAAAAAATCTGACCACAGAAGAAAGAACACAGTTAAAAAAAGGCGTAGAAGTCAAAGATGAAAATGAGTTATATAGTATATTGGAAAATTATTCTTCCTGACGATGCAAAGCAGATTGTTCTTTTTCATAAAAGGAAAAAATAATTTAACCATACAATTCATTTTATGATAGAAAAGAAAGTTTATATGCTAAAAACAATCTGATCATATATCTTTATGATAGAAAGAAAGGGAACAAAAGAAATGCGCAGTATAGAAGTGCTTGTTCTCGGAGGAGGAGCTTCCGGGATGATGGCAGCGATCATGGCGGCAAGAGAACATGCTCATGTGATGATCCTTGAAAAAAAGAACCGGCTTGGCAAAAAATTGTTAGCAACCGGAAATGGCAGATGCAATTTTACAAACAAAGTGCAAAAAAAAGAATGCTATCGTGGAAAAGATGCAAACTTTGCATGGAATGCCATGCAGCATTTTTCGGCAGAAGATGCGATTGAATGGTTTGACCAAATCGGTATCTTGGCAACAGATAAAAACGGCTATATGTATCCGGCAGCAAATCAGGCAACCGTGGTATTACATGCTTTAGAAAACGAATTAAAGCGTCAGAAAGTCGAAGTGAAACTCGAAGAAGCAGTGCTTTCGGTACAAAAAGATTCCAAAAGAAACGATGGCTTTGTAGTTACAACGGATCAAGACAGTTATATAGCAAAAAGAGTGATCGTTGCAACAGGCGGGATGGCCGCTCCGGTGCATGGAAGTACGGGAGACGGCTATGAGTTTGCTGCGGCATTCGGACATCAACTGGTATTACCGGCCAGTGCATTGACTTCTGTTGTATTAGAAGGCAACTTTATGAAAAAGTGGAGCGGTATCAGAATACAGGGAGAAGTTTTCTTATACGATCAGGACGATGAGCTGCTTGCTAAAGACCGGGGGGAGATTCAGATGGTTGCTTACGGAATATCAGGCATTCCGGTCTTTCAGGTCAGCCGTTTTGCCGCGGTCGAATTACAAAAGAAAAGAAAGCCATATCTTGTATTA
>OKRY01002500.1_pt1 | contig 14298 bp, 8 predicted proteins | sample 1601121 | NCBI WGS metagenome assembly OKRY01 (sample SAMEA3541546, study PRJEB24748) | human gut metagenome | biome: human gut; feature: human-associated habitat; material: faeces | place: China | collected 2012
GTATCTTATACGATTGAAAAACGTCAGATTGTATTAAACAAAGTTTCATCTCAACAGCAGGATAACAAACAGCCGGTCAAGGTGACAGGAAAGGTCGTGGACGAATCTGGAGAGACTCTTCCGGGAGTGACTGTGATGATAGAGGGAATGACTCAAGGAACCATCACCGGTATAGACGGCAATTATCAGTTGCAGGTTCCGGAAGGTTCGACACTGAAATTTACTTCAATAGGTTACACTACATATACGCAGAAAATAACCAGGCCGATGACGTTGAACGTGACGATGAAAGAAGATTCAAAACAATTGGATGAGGTTGTTGTGGTAGGTTATGGAACGCAAAAGAAAATAAACTTAACAGGAGCTGTTTCAACGATTAATGTTGAAAAAGAATTGGATTCTCGTCCTCTGACTAATCTTTCAATGGCATTGTCCGGAATGAGTGCTGGAGTGCAGACTTTGCAGTTATCAGGTAAACCTAATAGTGATATGGCGACTATACGCATTCGTGGTGTTGGTACTTTGAATAATTCTAATCCTTTGGTGTTGGTTGACGGAATGGAATTATCATTTAATGATATTAATCCTAATGACGTTGCCTCTATTTCCATTTTAAAGGATGCAGCTTCATGTGCTATTTATGGTAATCGCGGGGCAAATGGCGTTATAATGATTACCACTAAAGAAGGAAAAAAAGGAAAAACATCAGTGAATTATTCGGGGAAATTTTCTTTGAATCAACCGTCGAATCTAATTCAGCTTGTGAGTAATAGCGCCGATTATTTCGAATTAATGAATGAATCTGCACGAAATATCGGGCAAAGTGATATTTTCAGTCAAAATACAATAAACGAATGGAGAGAGGCAGAAAAAAATCCTAATGGTCTGGCGGAATCTGGTTATCCTAACTACGTCGCTTATCCGAATACAGATTGGTATAAGGAACTATTTCAAAATAAAATAATGAGTGAGCATACGATTTCCGTTGTTGGTGCTTCCGACAATGTGAATTATAATTTTTCTGGTTCTTTCTTGGATAACCCGGGGTTAATACAAGATACGGGGCTGCGGAAATATTATATACGCTCAAATATTACTGTAAAAGTGAAAGATTGGTTGCAGATAGGCAACCGTTCACATGGCTATCATACAGACCAGGACCGTAATGAGGTAGATGCTTTTACAGGTGGAATACATGGACAGAAACTTCCGCCGGATATTTATCCTGAATATGATGGAAAATTAGGACTTCCTGAAGCTGTGGAAGAAGATCCGACGTCCTCTAATCCTCTTCATCTATTAGCTTCTTCGGGTGGCTCTTTTAAATATGAACAATTAAATACTTCTATGTTTGCCGATGCAACAATTCTCAAAGATTTTGTATATCATGTAGAGTTTGACTATATGCGTTATCGACATGATGCAGACTGGCTTTCCAAACAAATTGGGAGATATAGTTTTAGAAGAGGTAAGTTAGTAGAACAACCTACCACCTTGGAAAACATGTCGAAGGCTGTTTATTCGGAAGAGTCTAAAAGATGGCGTTTTGTACAGACGTTGGATTGGACTAGAAGTTTTGGCAAACATGATTTGGGAGCACTTGTTGGTTATGAGGCTATACGTAATTGGGGATTTAATACAGATATGGCCAAGCAAGGAGCTGCCGATGCTAGTCTGACTGACTTGTCTACGTATACGGAATTGAGTAACATAACAGGGACTACTTGGGAAAATACTTCCCGGTCTTTTTTCGGTCGTTTGACTTATGCTTATAAAAGCAGGTATTTGTTTGAGGTCAATGCCCGTTATGATGGTTCCTCTCGTTTCGCACCGGAAAGCCGTTGGGGATTCTTTCCGTCTTTTTCTGGGGGGTGGCGTGTTTCTGAAGAATCGTTTATGCAGGGTTCGCCTTTTGATAATCTAAAAATACGGTTGTCATGGGGGAAATTAGGTAATAATAGTATTGGAGACTATGAGTGGCAAGCTACTTATTCAGGAAGTAATTACATTTTTGGAGATAAGTTAACTTCAGGATTGGCACAGACTGTGATTGCTAACCAGAAATTACGTTGGGAGAGTGTTACGCAGACTAATATCGGACTGGATTTTGCTATTCTGAATAATAGATTGGTAGGAGAGTTTGATATTTATAATAAAGTAACTGATGGTATTCTCTATCGTCCGGGCGTTTATGCAACTATGGGAAACAAGACACCGGCTCGGCAAAATTATGCAGAGGTTACTAATAAGGGAGTTGAGTTCACATTAAATTGGAATGATCGTGTTAATGAATGGTCCTATTCTTTCTCTGGAAATTTCTCTTATAACAAGAATCTTGTTAGTAAGTTTAAAGGGGCCTTAAAAAAAGGTTGGGAGTATGATGAAAATGGTAGTTATATCTATAAATCAAATTTAGGGGATGTTTCTGATGGAGGAGATAACAGGATAATTGAGGGACATATCATAAATGAATATTATTTAAAGGAACCTTATAAAGGAGATGCTACTTACTTTTTTAACAATGGATTGGTTAATCCCACAGGAGGTCCTAAAGATGGGATGATTCGTACAGAGCAAGATATGCAGTGGTTGAAAGCGATGCAAGATCAGGGTTATGTGTTTTATCCTAACCAGAAGATTGGGAAGGCCAATTTATGGTATGGTGACTATATTTATGCAGATATAAATGGAGATGGACTTTATGGAAATGATTATGATAAGAAATTTCAGAAGGTATCATCCGTTCCGAAATATTATTATGGATTACAAGGAGCAGTAACGTGGAAGGGGTTTGATGTTTCTATGAATTGGCAAGGGGCAGCAGGATTTTCTATTTATTGGTATTCGGTAGGACAGAATTCTACATCCACAATTTTGGGTTATGGACTGTCGAAAGAACTTCAAAAAGATCATTATTTTTATGATCCGGAGAATCCCAATGATCCTCGTACCAATTTATATTCGAAAAACTCTCGCTTGACACTTAACCAAACTAACCAGGCTACAGAAGCTAGTACGCTGCATCTTGAAAAAGGAAACTTCTTGAAGCTACGTAATCTGACTATTGGTTATACACTTCCACAGGCATGGACACAGAAGTTTTATGCCAATAAAGTACGTATATATTTTTCGGGTGAGAATCTGCTGACTATCACTAAATTTTCTGGCATGGACCCGGAAATGCAGACTGGTATGGGGTATGTTACAATGCGTCAGTTAGCATTAGGTATTAATATTAATTTTTAATCTGTACAACAATGAAAAAGACTATCTCGATTATTACATTTGGAGGTATATTAATGTTGTTTGTCTATGCTTGTTCTGCAGACTTCTTAGATACGAAACCGGCTAATGTTATATCTACAGCCGGAGTTTGGGATAACGCAGATTTGGCAGTTCAAGTTGTGAATGGAGTGTATAATGCTCTAAGAGCCGACTATGCGACAAATAGCGGGTATGACGGTGATTTGCATTTTTATGATTATCGTTCCAGTATAATGGATATGGATCGTAATTGGATTTGGCATACACCGACACTTTTTGGCGTAGCTACTCCTTCATCAACAGAGTTTCTTTCGGCTTGGAAGCGTTACTATGAATTAATTCACAGAGCTAATGATGTAATAGCCAATATAAAAAAAACACCGGGTCTGAGTGACGGGAAAAAGGCACAATATATTGCAGAATGTAAGTTTCTTCGGGCTTATAACTATTATCGGATGAATATTTTATGGAAAGGAGTTCCGCTTTATCTAGAGCCTGTGACTGCAGAGGAATGCATCAAAGGGCGTTCTACGGAACAGGAAATCTGGGATGCAGTGTTGACAGATCTGACAGCTTGTGTCGAGGAATCTAATTTACCAGAAAAATATGCTGCCAGTAGCTCAGAGTATGGGCGGATAACTAAAGCTGCTGCTTATTCATTGCGGGGGAAAACTTATTTGTGGCTGAAACAATATGATAAGGCAGAGGACGATTTCAGGGCAATTACTAAAATGGGATATTCATTATTCGGAGATTATAAGGCTCTTTTTAAAGAAGCTAATGAACGTTGTGATGAAATGATATTTACTATTCCTTGTATAGAAAATCCATCAGGTTACGGGTCTGTATTTAATTGGGCTTTTGGCAATCGGACAACGAGTGGCTCCGGATGGAATAATTATCTGCCGAATCCAGCTTTTGTGGATAGTTATGAATGTGTGGATGGTAAACCGTTTAGTTGGGATGATTATTTGCCCGGTTATTCTACAATGACTCCGAGGGAACGTTCTGTATTTTTTTTAAGGGATAATCTAACCGATGGAGAAATTAAAATAATGGGGAGTTATGGTGCTGATATGAAACAGTATCTTCCCGATGGTAATGAAGCACGTATTAAAGCTGCTTATGCTAATAGGGATCCACGGCTGGCTATGAATGTAATAACTCCTTATGCTACATATTTGGGAGGTGTAACTGGCTCTGCTATTTCATATACATTACGTTGGCCATATCGAGGGGCTGATGATGCGGAGCCTTATGATATTCGGACAGACACTAATGATAAATTTTATTATTTGATCCGTAAGTTTGTGTATGAAGGTACGGAACATACGATAATGGAGCGTTCTCCGATTGATATTCCATTAATTCGTTATGCAGATGTACTTCTAAATTTGGCTGAGGCTTTGACCGAACAAGGGAAATGGGAAGAAGCTATACCGTATGTAAATGATGTTCGTAACAGAGTAGGAGCGCAGGCATTGAATTCTAATGATTATACAACAGTAAAAGGTTTGGATGATATGCGCCAACGTATCCGCAAAGAACGATATTGGGAATTAGCCTTTGAAGAATATATGTTTTTTGATGAACTTCGATGGGGAACCTGGAAAGAGAAAAAGTTTTACGAGGGTAACGGGCTAATGGAAGTCTGGGGAAATACTACCTATTCTTATATGTGGGGTGGTGATTATCTTTGGAAATGGGCGGTACCTGCTTCGGAGATGGAAAAGAACTCAAATTTAGTACAAAATGAAGGATGGAATAATTAATATGAAAACACATATGTTTATTATAATAAATTTATTAACTACATTGATGTTTTTTACATCATGTAAGCAAGATGCAGAAGAGTCTTTTTTCTTTAAAATAGAAACTGGATTATTAGAATGGCATGTAGGGGCAGAAGGAGGACAACAGGAATATATAGTTGAATCTAATGCTCCGTGGCAAATTGTACATAAAGGTATAGGCACATGGGCTAAAGTTTCTCCTCGTAGAAGTGAAGGGACAGGAAGTTTTCTGATAACAGTCAAGGAGAATGAGAGCGAGGAAGAGCGTTCTGTGTCACTTGCTGTACAACTGGCAGGTAAGGATTATCCTGTTAATATTACTATTACGCAGGAAGGCACATCTTCAGAACCTGTGCCACCGGTAGATGAAGATTATCCGATAGTGTATAATTCATTCCGTATACGTGATCCGTTTATTTTTGCCGACCCTGTATCTAAAAAATATTATTTACATGTCCATGCGGATGATGCACTTTATCCAACAGCGGCTAATCAGATAGCTGTGGCCATTAGTCGTAATTTGCGTGATTGGCAGAAAGGTGGAATCAGCTACGAAGCACCAGCAAGTTTCTGGGGAAAGGCAGATTTCTGGGCTCCTGATCTTTACTATTATGAAGGTAAATATTATATGTTTGCTACTTTTAGTGGAACAGATGGAATACGGGGAGCATCTGTATTGATATCTGATAAACCGGAAGGTCCATTTATTCCATTAGTTAACCGGCCGATTACCCCTAATGGATGGCAAGCATTAGATGCCGCACTTTTCGTTGATGAGAATAAAGATCCGTGGATTGTATTTAGCCATGAATGGACACAAATATCAGACGGAACTATTGTTGCACAGAAATTAACAAAAGATTTGAAAGAAGCGGCTGAAGAACCGGTAACCTTATTTGCGGCGAGTGAAGCACCTTGGGTTATAAGAAATTCATATTATGTATCAGATGCTCCATTTTTATATAGGGCAAATAATGGTGAACTTTTGATGCTTTGGTCTAGTTTTTTGTTGGGAAAAGATGGGAATGGACAATATGCCATTGGGGTGGCACGTTCTCAATCGGGTACTATTTTGGGACCTTGGCTACAAGATCCACAGCCATTGAATCCGAATGACAATGGAGGGCATGCTATGATTTTTAGGGATTTTGATGGGGTTCTGCGTATCTCGTATCACTCTCCTAATACTCCGGGGGGAAGTGAGAGGCTTACAATACATAGAATTGTTGATAATGACGGACAATTATCTATTGATTTTACCTCGGCATTAAGTAACTAAACTTGATATAATATGAAGTACATAATTCTATATGGAATGTGTGTAATAGCGCAGATGTTATTATTCACAGGGTGTGAAGATAAAGAACAGGTTTCTTCTTATTTGGCATTGGATAAAGATGAACAAAGTCAGTCGTTTACGGCTGCGGCAAGTACAAAAGAGATAACTCTGTTTTCTAATTTGGGAGTTATTGCTGATATATCTCCTGTGGAAGCAACAGCTTGGTGTCGGTTTAGTTTAAAAAGTGTGACAGAAGCTGAATCGGTTCTGATTATTAGTGTAGATGAAAATACGGTAAAGAAAGGGAGAAAAGCGATCATAACTCTCACTGCCCCTGATTATCGGAATGTAAAAGTCAATATTACCCAATCTGGCATCATTTTACCCATCAAATTAACAGAGTTTGAACCACATAATGGAGGGAAGGGTGATATAGTGACACTCAAAGGTGAAAATTTTGGAGATATAGCAGCTAATTTACATGTTTCTTTTGGAAATACTGTTGCAGAGATTCTTTCGGCAAGTGATACGGAACTACAGGTTAAGGTTCCTAAAATTACGAATAATCAACCTTGTAAAATAAGTGTGAAATTGGATAAAATGGAGGAAGCTTATACTGATAATTTTGTTTATGAGAAGCGCTGGTGGATAGAAAATTTGAAAGTGGATGTATTACCTTCAGCAATTGCTGTTGATAATACAGGAAAGAACATTCTCTTTCTACGTCGTTTTCCCGATGATCGGATTCCGGCAGAATTGGGACTTTATCGTTTGTCGGAAACTGGTGAAGTATCTTTTCTCGCTGGCTATGATCGTGTTGCGGGAGGGTATGGCTTTACGAGTGTTGTTTATGATAATGTTTCTAAGAAGTTTTACGCAATAGCTGAATGTGGAGGTACAGCTATTCAACTAATTGTAGTTGACCCAGCTAATAACTGGTCGACTGAGGTGAAGGCTGTCGAAGCGGGTATTGATGGCTATTGGGGTGTTGGATTGACAGCTAGCAAAGATGGTAAATTATATACTCGTCAAGGGTGGACTAATACAGTTATAGAAATAGATCCTTCAACATGGACTGCAAAGACAATAGGACTAGTGGAACGGCATGGTAATCAGGAGTTTTCAACTGCCCTTGCTGTTGCGACCGGTACGAATAATTTGTATGTGCAAATTAGATCAACATCTGAGTTAGCGTATATTGATGTTGTGACAGGCGAGGTTACTTGGTTGAATACTTCTGTTGAAACAGGTTATTGGGATGGTATATTTGCTGAAGCTCGTTTCTTGAGAGGTGAACAGATGTGCTCGGACGATGCAGGCAATATCTATATTGTCGATCAGGATAATCATGCGATTCGTATGGTGAATAATACAGGAGTTTCGACAGTTATTGGGGGGAATGGTTCTGGCGCTGTTAATGGTGTTGGCAAAGATGCAAAATTATGTGCTCCTTCAGGATTATGTATGGATGCTAATGGGGTTATGTATATTGGAGACACATGGAATGCTAGTATTAGAAAAGCCGTCTTTGAGTAGTCTCTCTGATTATAAAATTTTGAAATATTAATTCGATTATGAAAAAGATATTACTCTCATTTTTTATTGGCATTATGTTAATAGCCTGCAGTCAGAAAACAGTCTCTGTTCGTGAAGTCTGGACGAAAGAGCAGGCTAATGAATGGTATCAACAATGGGGATGGCTCCGTGGGTGTGATTTTATTCCGAGCACGGCAATCAACCAATTGGAGATGTGGCAGGCTGATACTTTTGATCCGGTTACTATTGATCGTGAACTGGGTTGGGCAGAAGATATCGGAATGAACTGTATGCGTGTATATTTGCACCATTTGGTTTGGGAAACGGATAAGGAAGGTTTTAAGAAACGTATTAATGAATACCTTACTATTGCCGACAAGCATCATATCTCTACCATCTTTGTCTTTCTGGATGATTGCTGGAATCCTACTTATCAGGCAGGAAAACAACCGGAACCACAACCGGGAGTACATAATTCGGGATGGGCGCGTGATCCGGGAGATTTGTATTATAAAGGTGATACGGCAGTGATACTTCCGGTCTTGGAGAATTATGTGAAAGATATTCTTACCACCTTTAAGGATGATAAGAGAATTGTGTTGTGGGATTTATATAATGAGCCTGGTGGTTCGGGTGGATATAGATACGGTGAAAGAAGTCTGCCGCTATTACAAAAGATATTTACGTGGGGACGAACAGTAAACCCGTCGCAACCCTTGTCAGCCGGAGTCTGGGATATGAGTTTGACTAATTTGAATAAGTTTCAGTTGGAAAACTCGGACGTGATAACCTATCACACGTATGAAGGTCTGGATTCGCATCAACAGCTCATTGACACATTGAAGCAATATGGGCGTCCGATGATTTGCACGGAATATATGGCACGTACTCAAAATAGTACTTTTCAGGATATTATGCCGATGCTGAAGAAAGAAAATATTGGTGCAATAAACTGGGGACTTGTAGCCGGAAAGACAAATACTATCTTTGCATGGGATACTCCGTTGCCTGACGTAGCTGAACCGTCCTTGTGGTTCCATGATATTTTCCGTAGCGATGGGACACCTTATTCAACAGAAGAAGTGGAATGTATTCGTTCATTAACTAAATAATTCCCTTATGATAACTATGAGGAATATATGGATAATGATGTTGGGGATATGCTTGTTTGGTTGTGGGGCTGCTAAACAGCCCCTTTCCTCACAGCTCTCTTTAACATGGAAACTGGAAAAAGATAGTGTGGAAGCCAGATATTTTAAGAATACATTCTGTTTGACGAATAACGGGAATAAATCCTTGGCTGATAATTGGGTGATCTATTTTAATCAGACACCAATTTATTATCAGCAACCTATTAATGCCCCGTTGGAAATAGAATGTATTGGTTCGACTTACTATAAAATGTATCCTACTGAACACTATCAGGCGTTGGCACCAGGTGAAACACTCTCTTTTACTATATTGAGTGAAGGAAATGTGATTAATGTATCTTCGGTTCCTGAAGGGGCTTATATTGTAGCTACCGATGAAAAAGGGAAAATGTTGCAGCCGCAAAATATTCCGATTGAGATCGGACTGTTTACGCCCGATACCCAATGGATTCGTTCGAAGAATAGTTTTCCCTATGCAGATGGAAATTATTTGTATAAGCAGAATAATGATTTCAGCAAGCCTGTAGATTGTGATATGCTTTCTCTCTTTCCTACTCCTAAAAAAGTAGAGAAGACGGGTGGCGTTTCTACTTTCTCTCCAAAGGTAGGTCTGAAGTTTGACGGTGTATTTAAAGAAGAAGCTCTTTTGTTGAAAAAGCAATTGGCTTCACAGTTAGGATGTACCGTTTCTGACAAGGATGAAGAAACAATCATTGAATTGAAGAAAATGGAGGTTCCTATTACCTGTCAATATCCCGATGAATATTACGAAATCGTGATAAAGAATAACCGGTTGACTTTGAAAGCTAGTGATACACATGGCATATTTAATGCTTGTCAAACATTGCTTGCCTTATTAGATAACATGGAACTAACTTCTGCTCCGCTCCCCAATCTTCATATTACCGATTATCCGGACATGGGGCATCGGGGAATCATGCTGGATGTAGCCCGTAATTTTACAAAGAAGACAGACTTACTGAAACTGATAGATATACTGTCATTCTATAAAATGAATGTACTGCACCTGCATTTGAGTGATGATGAGGCTTGGCGTGTGGAAATACCCGGATTGGAAGAATTGACAGAAATAGCCTCTCGCAGAGGGCATACTACAGATGAACTGACATGTCTTTATCCTGCTTATGCTTGGGGATGGAATGAGGCAGATACCACCTCATTGGCTAATGGGTATTATTCCCGCAATGACTTTATGGATATTTTGAAATATGCAAAAGAAAGGCATATCAGAATTATTCCTGAAATAGATATTCCCGGCCATTCACGGGCAGCAATAAAAGCCATGAATGCCCGTTACCGGAAATATATTGATACGGATCAGTCGAAAGCGGAAGAATATCTTCTGATTGACTTTGCAGATACTTCCCAATATCTATCGGCACAAAATTTCACTGATAATGTTATTAATGTCGCAATGCTTTCTACATACCGTTTTCTTGAAAAAGTGATTGATGAAATCGGGCGGATGTATCAGGATGCGGGAGTAGAACTACCTGCTTTCCATGTAGGTGGTGATGAAGTGCCGGAAGGCATTTGGGAAGGTTCTTCTGTCTGCCGTACTTTTATGAAAAAACATGGACTGACTAAGATACGGGATTTGAAAGATTATTTTCTGGGGCAAATTTTGGAAATGTTGGATAAACGTAATATACAAGCAGTTGGATGGCAAGACATAGTTATGAATCCGGATAATACCGTGAACGAACATTTCAGAAATAGCAAGGTCTTGAATTATTGCTGGAATACAATTCCGGAACAGGGTGGGGATGAAGTTCCGTATAAGTTAGCAAATGCGGGCTATCCTATTATACTCTGTAATGTGGGTAATTTCTATTTGGATATGGCCTATTGTTATCATGTGGAAGAACCGGGGTTACGTTGGGGTGGTTACGTAGATGAGTACGTAACGTTTGATATGTTGCCTTTTGATATTTACAAGTCTTTACGGCGGAATCTGAAAGGTGAATCTGTGGATGTAAAAACAGCCTCAAACGGTAAGCAACCTTTGACAAAAGAGGGGTATAAGAATATCAAAGGTTTGTCCGGACAAATCTGGGCGGAGACAATCCGTAGTTTCGAACAAATAGAATATTATCTTTTCCCGAAAGTCTTTGGACTGGCAGAACGCGTTTGGAATGCTCAACCATCGTGGGCATTGTCTCCGGACGGCAAAGTATATATGGATGCCAAACGAAAATATAATGCCGGTATTGTAACTTATGAATTGCCCCGTTTGGCAAAACGAGGTATTAATTTCCGGGTATCTCCTCCAGGTATTATAGTAAAGGATGGATTGTTACTTGTTAATACTACCAATCCCAATGCGGTAATCCGGTATACAACCGATGGCAGTGAACCTACGGAAAGTTCTGTAGAATGGCAAACACAGATAGCATGTGATGCTCCACTGATAAAAGCAAAGGCTTTTTATTTAGGAAAGGAAAGTGTAACTACCGTATTGATAAACGAATTATATTAAATGGTATGTTAAACCCTCCAGAGAAGAAATTCTTTGGAGGGTTTTCTTATTAATTTTGCTTTTAACTCGAATAATTCTCTAAATTTGTGCCATTAACTCGACTAATACATCCATGGAGCATACTGAAACTTTAATAGTAGAGCAGTTGAAGACAGGTAACGAAGATGCCTATCAATACATCTATGACCGTCACTATGCTCTGCTGTGTCATGTCGCGAGCGGCTATGTAAGAGATCAATTCCTTGCGGAAACCATTGTCGGAGATACCATTTTTCATTTATGGGAGATTCGTGAAACGCTGGAGATTTCCGTTTCCATCCGTAGCTATTTGTTGAGAGCCGTCCGTAATCGTTGTATCAACTATCTTAATTCAGAATGGGAAAAGCGCGAGATTGCGTTTTCATCTCTGATGCCCGATGAGATAACAGACGATAAAATGACGATATCCGATTCGCATCCGTTGGGGACATTGCTGGAGCGTGAACTGGAAGAGGAAATATATAAAGCCATTGATAAATTGCCGAACGAATGTCGTCGCGTGTTCGATAAAAGCCGTTTTGAAGGAAAATCATACGAAGAAATTTCTCAAGAGTTAGGCATCTCTGTCAATACGGTTAAGTATCATATAAAGAATGCATTAGCATCTTTACAAACGAATCTAAGTAAATATCTGATTACTCTACTTTTATTTTTTTTCGGGTAAAAACGAAAAAAAGTCATTTTTAGACTACCCTCAATTAAAAATCTACTGTCTCCTTTATAGAACGCAGAAAAATGGAAGAAGAAAAGAAACATATTGATGAATTGATTGCAACCTATCTGACCGAAGGTTTGGACAAAAATGCTTTAGCCGAACTAAAAGCATGGATAGCTGCATCACCTGAAAATGAGGATTATTTTATTCAGCAACGGGAAGTCTGGTTCTCTGCCGTGAGCCGTGAAGCCGCGTCGAAATACAATAAAGACAAGGCATTCGATACCTTTAAGAATCGTATCGGGAGCCGGAAGCAAGTGGAGAAAGCTCCTCGCCAGGAATTCCGTTTGTCGGCGTTGTGGCGTTATGCCGCGATTATCGCAGTCATACTTGCAGTAGGATGCTTCTCATATTGGCAGGGAGGAGTGAATGTAAAAGACACTTTTGCAGATATATCCGTAGAGGCTCCTTTAGGATCAAGAACGAAACTTTATTTGCCTGATGGTACATTGGTTTGGTTGAATGCCGGTTCACGAATGACCTACTCACAAGGCTTTGGAGTAGATAACCGTAAAGTAGAATTAGAAGGTGAGGGATATTTTGAAGTCCAACGGAATGAGAAACTCCCTTTCTTTGTAAAGACTAAAGATTTGCAATTGCAGGTATTGGGAACAAAATTTAATTTCCGCGATTATCCGGAAGATCACGAAGTGGTAGTATCCTTGTTGGAAGGGAAAGTGGAATTAAATAATTTACTGAAAAAAGAGAAAGAAGCTTTCCTTGCACCCGACGAGAGAGCGATATTAAACAAAGCGAACGGATTGATGACCGTAGAAACGGTCACAGCCTCCAATGCCTCCCAATGGACGGATGGCTATCTGTTTTTTGATGAAGAACTTTTGCCGGACATCGTGAAAGAACTGGAACGTAGCTACAATGTGAATATCCACATAGCTAATGATTCATTAAATAAATTCCGGTTCTACGGAAACTTCGTCCGTCGGGAACAAAGTATTCAGGAAGTGTTGGATGCGTTGGCATCTACAGAGAAAATACAATATAAAATTGAAGAGCGCAATATAACTATCTATTAACCGGTTACCAGAGATTATAATACTATGATTGTTTAACCTTATAATTGAAGAATATGAGTAAAGGAAATAATACTGAATAGTCTTTAGTGAATGATAAGGAGAGAAAAATAAAAACCGGAAGATCTCGAACATCTTCCGGCTCCTGAATCTCTTCTTCAACAACTTTCAAACGTGAGCATGTTTTCAAAAGAGATTATGCAAAGTTAGCAAAATACATCTCTTTTAAAACGAGTTATTCAAGTTTTAATTAAATAATTTGTTTATTTTATGAATTACAGGAAGAAGGCCATATTAATGGTCGTGGCTCTCTTTTGCCTTAACATAGCAATACTAGCCCAGGCCGTTTCATTGAAAATGAATAATGTTTCAGTGAAAGAAGCAATGACGCAATTGAAGAATAAAAGCGGATATTCTTTCGTATATAAAGTGGGAGACCTGGATACTAGGAAGATTGTAAGTGTAAAGGCAAAACAATTGAATGAAGCTATCGATCAGATATTGTACGGGCAAGAAGTTGTTTATGAGGTAAAGGGCAAGAATATTATTGTCCAAAAAGGGCAAGCGCGGCAGAATACCTCTAAAGACACTAAAAAGCGTAAAGTCACAGGTACAGTGAGCGATGCCAACGGTGAACCGATCATCGGTGCTACCATCAAGGAAAAAGGAACAACCAACGGAACCGCATCTGATTTGGATGCTAAGTTCTCTCTGGAAGTGTCACCGGGAGCTGTATTGGAAGTCTCCTATATCGGTTATCAGACACAGGAAGTAAAGGTGGGCGGCCGGGTATCTTCGGGCAGGCCGGTTTGCTGGAGGAGGCGTTTTTAAAGAGGGAGCAGGAAGATGAGTATAGTCTCCGGCTTCGTAAGGAATTTCGCTATCTGCAACGGAAGTTTGAAATAACTCAGGTGATGGATGCCGGTTTATGGCGTTTTTTGAGGCTTCGTCCGGAAAACTTCCCCCATATCCGGTTAGCACAGTTGGCCT
>OKRY01002507.1_pt1 | contig 14283 bp, 11 predicted proteins | sample 1601121 | NCBI WGS metagenome assembly OKRY01 (sample SAMEA3541546, study PRJEB24748) | human gut metagenome | biome: human gut; feature: human-associated habitat; material: faeces | place: China | collected 2012
TACCGGGGGTGACGGCTTCGGCCGTCGGGGCGTATCCCGTCGACTCCTGGCCGCCCATGATGTTGCCGCCCCAGACGAAATTGTCGAAACTCTCGTAAAACACCAGGTCGGCGTCGGGGGCGTATTTCAGCGTTACGGACGTGGCCTTCCCCGCCGTCAGCTGCGCAGTCGTCAGCGTGTGCTCCATGGCGCGGTGCTCCGAATCGGAAATGGTGATTTTCAGGCCCGACGGATAGTCGCCCGGGGCCAGCATCACGTAGAAATGTTTCGGCGTGCCGCTCTCCAGCGAGACGCATTTGCCGTTGTCGGTGCAGTTCAGCACGGCGAAACCGACACCGCCGGTGATTGAGAGGTAGCCGCGCGAGGGCAGGAAATTCGCATAGCCTGCCAGGGGGCTTTCAGCGAGGTTCTCGACCTTCACCGAGGCGATTTTGGCCGACCCGGTCAGGGCCAGGTCCAGTACGGCGAAGGCGTCGTCGAACACCAGCTTGTTGCCGTTCTCCTTGGTGTAGGAGCCGTACATGGGATACGATTGCAGCGATGCCGCCGTGGCGGCCCAGAACTGCGAGTAGGGCAGTTTCACGTCGGCATAGGCCGAAGAGCCGTACCAGCCGGAGGAGCCTGAATTGGTCAGGATGGCGTTGTAGGTCCCGGAGCTCGAAGCGCTCGCCTCGACGTAGTAGCGGCCGTTTTCATCGCTTTCGACGGCATAGGATTTTCCGTTGACCGAGACGAGCGATTTGCTCCATGCCCGTTCGCCGGTTCCCATGGCCTTGCGGACGGAATTTTCCGCCTCGCGGAGATAGAAACGGACTTTGCCGTTCACTACCTGTATGTCCTCGTATTCATCGCCGCCGCCCGGATTGTCGGGTCCGTCGGGATCGTCGACATGTTTGTCTCCGCTGCTGCCCGCCATGCAGAGACCCCCCGCCAGCAACAGCGCCGGCTTCAGGATGAAGTTCAGGGATTCTCGTAGATTTAAGGTCATAGTTTCGTGTTTTATGGTTGGGTGAAAAGTTGTCGGCTGCCGGTCGGGCACAATGAAAAACGCGTGCATATTGCCATATACGGCAATATGCACGCGTCAATCGCGGGCGGTGACTTTTACTTAACTCCGGGTATTCGGCGCGGCGAGGGGGGGGGGAAATTTATAAGTTCCCTGCGGCACGAGCAGGCTCGTGCCGTAACCGGACGGTGGTGATCGAACAATCGGCGGGAAAGTAAATTCACGGCTCTAATTTTGATCGTTTTTTTATCGGAAATGAGTTTCGAAAAGATTCATTCCCGAAAGCAAATGTAACTAAAAAAATGTTATCGGGCAAATAGGATGCCTGAAAAATAATCGTTTTTTAACATTTTTGCTGCTTTTCGTGTTTCGATTTGGGGAGAGGACCGTTCGGCGTGGCTTTTCGTTTGAAAGGAATGTCCGGAGGGGAACCGCGGATTCTGCGGCCCGTTCGGAACGGGGAGAAGCGCGCCGGCAAGAGACGGAAAAGCCCCGCATTCGGGGAATGCAGGGCTTCGTTGAGCTACCAGGATTCGAACCTGGAATAACAGGACCAGAATCTGTTGTGTTACCGTTACACCATAGCTCAATAGATTTTGGTGATGCAAAAGTAGAACTTTATTTTGCAAATGCAAAGAAAAATCCGGAAAAAATTTCATACATTTGTTTCAATCTACGCAGAAAAAACCGCTTGAAACTTAAAATTTACACAAAATCAGAAAATTATGGGAATTAAATTTCGGCTTATCGCCATGAACTTCCTTCAGTATGCGATCTGGGGTTCGTGGCTTATCTCGCTGGGCGCCTACCTGGGAGGCGGACTCGACTTCTCGGGATTGCAGATCGGCAGCTTCTTCGCGACGATGGGAATCGCCTCGCTGTTCATGCCCGCCGTGATGGGGATTATCGCCGACCGCTGGATTCCGGCGCAGAAACTGCTGGGCATCTGCCATTTCATCAGCGGCGCGTTTCTCATCGCCGCGGCCTCGCAGACGGCTTACGCCCCGCTGTACAGCTGCATGCTGCTGAGCGTGATGTTCTACATGCCGACCATCGCCCTGTCGAACTCCGTGGCCTACAACGCCCTCGATCTGGCCCGGCTCGATACCGTGAAGCATTTCCCGCCCATCCGCGTATGGGGAACCGTGGGATTCATCGCCGCCATGTGGTTCGTCGATCTGACGCATATCGGCGGCATCCAGATCAAGCTCACCGCTTGGCAGCTCTATGTTTCGGCGTTCCTGTCGTTCGTGCTGGCCGTCTACTCCTTCTCGCTGCCCGGATGTCCCGTGGACCGCAACGTCAAGTCGCAGTCGTGGATCGACACGCTGGCTCATTGGCATCATGGTATATTTCCTCATGACATCCCTTGGGGAAATGGCGACGTACTTGCCGATTCCAGGTTCTTTCGGAACCTACGCAAAACGCTATGTAGACCCTGCTTTTGGCTTTGCCTTAGGTTGGAACTACTGGTTTAACTGGGCTATTACATTGGCTGCCGAAGTACTGGCAGGGGCGCTCATCATGAAATATTGGTTCCCTGACGTGCCGGCCATCGTTTGGTCCGCATTATTCCTATTAATTCTATTTGGACTTAACTATTTGTCCACTCGTTCCTTTGGTGAAAGCGAGTACGTATTCTCGTCCATCAAGGTTATTACCGTTTTCGTATTCCTATTCTGTGGCTTTATGCTCATCTTTGGTATCGGCGGTACATCCCCTGGATTTGAGAACTGGACAGTAGGAGAAGCACCATTCGTAGGTGGTTGGGAATCCATCCTTGCTATCTTCATGGTGGCTGGTTTCTCCTTCCAAGGTACTGAGCTTATCGGCGTAGCCGCTGGGGAAGCAGAAGACCCTGAAAAGAACGTGCCTAAAGCAATTAACTCCATCTTCTGGCGCATCCTATTGTTCTATATTGGGGCTTTCACAGTTATCGGTTTCCTCATTCCTTACACTGATCCAAACCTATTGAATTCCAGTGTAGAAAACGTATCCATTTCTCCATTTACACTCGTATTTGACCGTTTTGGATTCGCGTTTGCCGCTAGCTTTATCAATGCTATCATCTTAACTGCCGTATTGAGTGCTGGTAACTCTGGCCTCTATTCCTCTACGCGTATGCTTTACGCACTCGCTAAGGAAGGTCAAGCACCACAAATCTTTGCAAAACTCAACAAACGTGGCGTTCCAGTTCCTGCATTGATATTGACTACAGCCATTGGCTTGTTTGCATTCCTTACAAGCTTTATCGGCGAAGGTACAGCGTATACATGGATTGTTAACATCTCCGGCCTTTGCGGTTTCATCGCTTGGGTAGGTATTGCCATTTCCCATTATCGCTTCCGCCGTGCGTTCATTGCACAAGGCAGAGACCTTAAAGAATTGCCTTACAAAGCGTGGTTGTTCCCAATCGGCCCAATCTTGGCGTTAATTCTTTGTGTCATCATCATTGCTGGTCAAAACTACTCCGCTTTCACAGGCGATACCATCGACTGGTACGGCGTATCCGTTGCATATATCGGATTGCCTATCTTCTTCGCTGTTTACCTAGGTTACAAATACATCAACAAAACTAAACTCGTTCCATTGAAAGAAGTAAATCTAGACCGCGATTTTGATAAATAAAAACGCAATACAATTAGACCTATTCATTATGAAAGTAGTGAATAGGTCTTTTTTGTACATGCAGTATTAGGTTATTGTTTTTATATGAAAGCCATCATTATGAGATTGTTTTTCTATAAAAGCCTTGCTATAATGAATCAAAATATATTGTAGTTAATTAGAGAGGATATAATTATGATTATTACTACAACTATGCATATTGAAAATAAACCTGTACAAGAGTACAAAGGTATCGTATTTGGTGAGGTCGTAGAAGGCCGTAACTTTGTAAAAGATTTTATGTCTGGTATTCGTGACATCGTTGGTGGCCGTAGCGGAAGCTACGAAGATTCCTTAATGAGTGCACGCCAAGCAGCAATCGATGAAATGGCAAAACGAGCTAGCAAAATCGGTGCTAACGCCGTTATTGGTGTATCATTCCAATACAGCACCGTAGGGGCACAAAATGGCATGCTTATGGTGACATGTAATGGGACGGCCGTTGTAGTTTAATCAAAATGGGTAGGATAAGTAGTGTTTTTTCACTCCATTGGCTATACGGCCTAAAGGCCTACCCAAAAGTCGTTCGGAAACACTACTTATCCTATTTTGCTTAGAACTTCCACCGGTTGGGTCTGATTTCGGCCTTCGGGCTCCGCAGGGCCAAAGTCGCATAGAAGTCATGCTCAGCTTTCCTTATTAAATACGACAGGCTAAATTAGAGAAAAAGGCAGCAGATCACAAAATCTGCTGCCTTTTAGTATTCAATGATGGGGCTCTTAAAAATTAGAACAGGCGTGTACTAATTAAAAAAAGTATGTATGGTGCTTCTAAGAAATAGAACAGGCGTGTACTAATTTAAGAAAGGTGTGTATAGTGCTTTTTAGAAATAGAACAGGCCTGTTCTATTTTAAAATAGGGATATGTATGTAAGGCAATATAAAACAGCAGGGCTGCCACCCTGCTGTTTTTTCTTTGTTGCGTGAATACATTGCAACTTATTTATTTCCCTTGTCAAAATTATATTAACATTATCAGAATTAGTAGTCAATCAATTATTAGATTATAATAGATATCTATTATATATTACTTATTTAACCTTATACCATGTTGCGTACATAACTGGTAGTACGATGAGTGTTAGTATGGTTGCTACGAGTAGACCGCCGCTGAATGCGATGGCGAGTGGACTCCAGAATACGGATCCCATGAGTGGTATCATACCAAGGATGGCCGCGATGGCGGTTAGCATGATTGGTCTGAAACGCAATGTAGCGGAGTTGATGATGGCTTCGCGGGCAGATTGTCCTTCGGCGCGGTGAATTTCGATTTGGTCCAACAGGATGATGGAGTTACGAATGATCATGCCGGAGAGGGCAATGATGCCGAGTATGGCCATAAATCCAAGTGGTGTACGCGTAATATTTAAGGCCAGTACAACACCGATGAGTCCAAGCGGCGCCGTAAATAGGGCCATAAACATAAGGGCAATTCTCTTTAATTGGAACATGAGAATCGTCATGATAGCAAAGAGCATGATTGGCATTGGCACGAGTAATTTTTGTACAGCAGTGACGCTCTTTTCAGCAGAACCATCGAGATCAATAGTATAGCCCGTTGGTAAGTCTTGACGATATTCAGCAAGTTTATTGTAAATTTCTTTTGTCTTAGCATTACCGAGTATGCCTGGTCCTACATTAGCATGAATGCTGATGGTTGGCATCATGTTGCGGTGCCAAATAATGCCTTCCTCTTGGCTCATAGAAATCGTCGCGATTTGGCTGAGCGGTACATAGGAACCATTTCCTGTTTGGATTGGTAATGATGAAAGTGCCGCCAAGTTGTGGTTTTCATTACCGCTTAATCTGAAAGTAACAGGAATGGTTTGGTTTCCTTCGTAGTATTCACCGGATTTTGTACCGGATAATAAACTTTGTAGATGAAGCGATACGGCGTAACTATTAATGCCTAGCAAACGCGCTTTATCTGGGTCGATGTGGATTTGAGCAACTGGCTCTGTATCCGGCCAATCGAAGGCGATATTATGTAAATCTTTATCCTCCTGCATTTTGGCTTTCACATCGTTTGCAATCGTTTTAACCTCAGATGCATCAGGACCTGATACGCGAAGCATAACAGGGTATTTGGACGGTGGTCCGATTTGGACGAATTGCATATTGATGAGCGCCGATGGATATTGATCGTTTAGTTGATCTTGTAAATCCTTGAACAACGCATCTCGATCCTCTAAGGATTTGGTAACGATGATGGTTTGCATGAAATTAGCACGTGGCAATTCTGGTTCTAAGGTCAATACAAATCGCGGTGATCCTTCGCCTACATAGGTGGTGAAATGGTCGATATGTTCATTATCCTTTAACAAAGCATCCAATGATTTAGCTTGATTTTGGGTATAATCGATGGACGAGCTTTGAGGAAATTGCATGGATACGATGATTTCACTTCGCGTCGACGATGGGAAAAATTCCTGTTTGATGAGAGGGAATGAAAGCAAGGACAGGATGAAAGCCCCTAATGTTAGGAGTAATACAGCCTTATGATGACCTAGTGACCAGTGAAGGAGGCTTTCAAAACGAGCATAAAAAACGGTTTTCAAACGATGCATGATATGATCGCGACGAGTCCATTCCGACTCGGGTTTCTCGGCCTTATTTTCGATGATTTTATAGCCTAGCACCGGACTGACCAGAACGGATGCAATCCAGGATAGGATGAGGGCCATGAAGACAACAATGGACAGGGATTTCGTGAATTCCGCAACCATGCCCTCCGCCAAGGCGAGAGGTAAGAAGCCGGCACAGGTAATGAGAGTGCCAGACAGCATTGGAAAGGCCGTTGATTCATAGGCGAACGTAGCGGCGCGCCAGTGATTAAAACCTTCTTCGAGCTTAACGCTCATCATTTCTACGACGATGATGGCATCATCAACGAGCAGGCCCAGTGCCAAAATGAGGGCGCCAAGGCTAACCTTATGCAAATAAATGCCATTTTCATACATCAGTACAAATGTGGTGGACACGACGACCGGAATGGTGAGGGCCACCACGATACCGGTGCGAATGCCGAGGGATGCAAAGCTGACGAGCAATACGATGGCGATGGCTTCGAATAAAGATTGCGAGAAATCGCCAATGGATTCCTTAACAATGTGCGGCTGATTCGACACTTGGTCGAGACTTAAGCCTGCAGGAATCGTTGTTTTTAGCTCGTTCAGTTTCGTATCGATAGCGTTACCAAATTCGATATTATTGGCACCCGCATCCATGGAAATGGCGATGCCAATTGCCGGCTTGCCTTCGTAGTAGAATTGAGGGCTGGATGGGTCCTTATAGGTCATCGTTACGTCTGCAATATCGCCGAGTCGAATTGTTTGGTTATTGATGCGAATCGGCATATTTTTGACCGCGTCCACGCTATCAAAGACGCCGTTAATGCGTAAATATACATTATTCGTATCCGTATTGACCATACCCGCCGGCACCATGGCGCTTTGCTGTTTAAGGGCCGTCAATAATTGTTGTGTGCTCACCTGATACGATGCAAGCTTGTCCTTGTTAATCGTTACATCCAAGGACTTTTCTTGCACCCCGATGAGGGTAATTTTTTTTACATTCGGAACGGATAAGAGCTGCCGTTTTAAATCTTCCGCCTGTTGCCGTTTCTCTTCATATGAGAATTCATCACCTGAAAGTGCATAAATGGTGCCATATACATCATCGAATCGATCGTTGATAGAAGGGCCTTGTACGCCAGATGGCAAAGATTTCCATTCATCATTGATCATATTCCTCGCTTCTTCCCAAGCGGGACGAATCTTGTTCGATGGCAAATCTTCTTTCAGATTGATATAAATAACAGATTTGCTACCATCTGTGAAAGACTTCGTATAATCTACACCCGGCAAATCTCGTAGCTTTTCTTCGAGCTTATCTGTTACTTGATCTGACATTTGTTGCGGTGAAGCACCGGGCCATGAGACGCCCACAACCATGGTACGCATCGTAAAGTCTGGGTCTTCCATACGTCCCATGTGGGTGAACGAGAATATACCAAAGGTGAGGAGTACAGCAATGAAGTAGTAGATAATGGATTTATGGCGTAACGCCCAATCTGCTAAATTAAACTTCTTCATTTATGCACCGCCGTTCCTTCTTGTAATTGTTGGGTTCCTGCGGTGATGACGATATCCCCTTTAGCGAGGCCATTTTTAACAATTACCGAATTATTACCAAATTCGCCAGTTTGAATAGAAACGAGATGTGCTTTGTTGTCTCGAATGACATAGACTGCGTTATTACCTTGTTTGTCTTTCACCAACGCCGTCAACGGTATGGAGATATCCGTTGTATCCGTTTGATTGAGGATGGCATTGATAGTCATACCGAGTTGCACCTCTTTTGGAGGGTTTTGTAAGGTAATTTTTACCGTATATGTCCGTGCTACAGGGTCTGGAACTGGTGAAATTTCACGAACAACACCTTGTACTTTCACATCAGGCAAAGCCCAAAATGTGATGGTCGCCGTGCTACCAGGATGAATTTTGCTCATTTCCTGTTCTGGTAATGCAATGACTGCCTCAGGTTCGTGGCCGGCCGCCAAGGTACCAATAGCTTGTCCTGCTGCTACGACTTGACCGGCTTCGACATTGAGAGCCGTAATAATACCGCTGTCTGGAGCAACCAAAGTAGTATAACTATTTTGATTGTTACTTAAATTGAGACCTGCTTGGGCCTGTTGCAACTGAGCCTTCGCCGCATTCAGTTGATTTTCCGCCTGATCTAATTGCAATTTACTGATAGCCTGCTCAGCGTATAAAGCGCGATATCTTTCAGCATTCGTACTGGCTAAATCATAGGCTGATTGCGCCGCCGTAACAGCACCTTGCGCATTTTGCACTTGACTCGCCGTATCAGCGCCATTAATCTGAGCAATTACCTGACCGGCCTGCACAGCAGTGCCCACACTGACAAACTTATTAATCACGCGGCCGCCCACCTGGAATGCCAGATTCGTTTCTGTCCGATTCTTGATGGTTCCCGAATACCCAGCACTCGTCGTTCCAGCCTCTTCGCCAATCGTGATTGTCCGTACCTTGAGACTCGTATCATGATCATCTTGATTTGACCCACAACCGCCGATGATTAGTGCACTCATCAACAGAGCCGTGGTCAAACCTAATACACTACGATTCATAATCCTCTCCTTCACACACGTAATAGAGATTATTGTAAAAGCAATAACTACTATGAAATATATATTTTATACAATTAAATAATACTATATATTAGATAAAAATTCTATAAGTATATTAGAAAATATATATGTTTTCTGATTTTAGTAACTACGAGGCACCTTTCTAAAACCTCCAGCTACTTTAACGGTCTGCGCCTGATGGCTTGACCTAGTAAAGTCGGTTTTAGAAAGGTGCCTCTTCGTTAAAAAATATCATAAACCAGAGCCTATACAAACATATATATTTTCTAATAATTGGAGAGAGGGGACCTTTGGGGAGAAATTTAGGTTTTAAATATAAAATAATACATTGTATTGTAATTGTATTGTTTTTGTATTATATTAAGTATAAGAAAGGGTGGTGGTATTATGGCAACTGTGCCTACTCAGATTAGAATTGATGAAAATGTAAAAGCAGAATCATTAGAGTTGTTAAGACATTTAGGTTTAGATTTATCTAGTGCAATCAATATATTTTTACGGCAATGTTTGATAAAAGGTGGATTACCTTTTACAGTTGAAGATCCACATTATAATAAAAAGACATTAGAAGCTTTGGTAGAAGCAAAAAGAATTTCTAGAGATCCTAATGTACCATCCTATGAAACAATGGATGAGTTAAAGGCTGCTTTGGAATCTGATTAGTGTATAAAGTTAAATTTACTTCTACTTTTAAAAAAAGCTATAGGTTAATGAAAAAACGTGGGTTAGATATTAGATTGCTAGATAATGTAATTGATATGTTGAGACAAGGTCAAACATTAGATATAAAATATAGAGATCATGCGTTAACTGGAAATTATGAAGGATATAGAGAATGTCATATAAAACCAGATTGGTTATTAATTTATTATATTGAAAATGATATTTTAACTTTAACCTTATCAGATACTGGATCACATTCTGATTTATTTTAACCAAGTTGTGCAACAAACGTAGAATAGAAGATGAGAGAACCCCTCCTGAAAACGACTTCGGGCTCCGCGTAGCGCAGTAGCGTGTCGGCTTTCAGGAGGGGTTCTCTCATCCATTTTATTCTTCTGTTTGTTCCACAACTGGTTCAACATAACTAACCAAAATTTTGTCTATCCGTGTATTATCCATGTCCACGATTTCGAATGTGTATCCATCCCATGTGGTTTTGTCGCCTTCCCGTGGAATTCTACCGAATAGAAGGTTCATGAGGCCGCCCAGTGTTTTATATAGGTCATCTTCTTCTCGTGGTAGTTCTTTATCGATGTGGAAGAATTCTTTAAATTCGTCTACGTCGAGTAGACCGTCTACGAGCCAAGTGCCATCTTCGCGTTCGACGATGCGGTTTTCTTCTTCTTGGCGCTCTTCTTCGCCGGATGGCATGAGGCCTACGATTTCTTCCATGATGTCGTGCAAGGTAACGAGGCCGCTAAAGCCGCCGTATTCGTCGAGGACGATGGTTTCGTGAACGCCTTCATTACGTAATGTGTTGAGTAATTTCATAAGAGAAATGGACTCAGGTACGAGCAATGGTTCTTTCAGACAAGAATGGATGACATGATGCAATGATTTTTCGCCTTGTAAGCATTGGACCATCACATCGGTTACATTGACTACGCCGCGCAATTCGTCGAGCGAGTCTTCACCTACTGGAATGCGGTATTGGTTCGCCGTTTTTAGGACCTCCATGATTTCTTCTTCGGACGAGTTCAAATCAATCCATTTGAGTTGCGTCCGCGGTGTCATGACGTCGCCTGCGTTCATATCTGCTAGGTGGAAAATATTTTCTACGAGGATTGGTTCCTCTTCTTCAAAGGCCCCCATGGCTACGCCTTCGGTGAGCATTTTGTTAATTTCCGACTCTGTTACAGGCGCTTCTTCTTTCACAGTGACGCCCAATATTTTCAATAGAAAATCTGTGGACACGCCGAGGAATAGTACGATTGGTTTTAATGCTTGTGAAAGCCAGTAAATTGGCTTGGAAACGACAACGGCAATCGCCTCAGGGCTGTTAATAGCTAGGCGTTTTGGCACCAATTCACCGATGACAAGTGACAAATAGGTGATGATGGCAACAATTAAGAAGGAACTAATAGAAGCCGCATAAGGAGCGATACTAGGGAAGGCTTTCATCAATATGTCCGCTAATGGTGCGGAAAAGGTGGCACCAGAATACAAACCGGTCAAAATGCCGACGAGGGTGATACCGATTTGAATGGTAGAGAACATTTCGTTTGGATTCTCCGCCAACTCAAAAGCCTTTTTTGCACGCTCATTACCAGCTTCGGCCATCTCCTCGAGACGGCGCTTCTTGGCATTGACGATAGCGAGCTCGGTCATAGAAAAAATGCCGTTCGCGATGATTAAAATGACGATAATAATAAAATCTAAGGTCAGATCACTGTCCATGTAAGTAAATACTCCTTTTTATGAGATACAATTCTACACATGAGAAAAATAAAATATTTTTTTTAGTATACCATATTTAGAATCATATGTGGTAAATACAACAAAAGCACCCATATAAGGTGCTTTTGTTGTATACTATAGGTGTTACTGCCCCATACTGGTAACAGAAAAAGGAGGGCCACCACCCTCCTTTTTTGTTTGCGTGAAAACGTGTCTCACATTGACTTCCTTTGTCATATATTATGATACATGATTATCTTTAATTTGTAAATATTGCTCTAATAAGGGTAGAATTTATTTTTCTTTAGTTTGGCTAAATAACCAATCTCTAATGCCTTCAATAGTATAAGCTACGGACCATGTGTACATGTGGTTGCCGTCTTTAAATACCGTGTAATTAATAGGGGCCTTTTGATCGACTGTAGCTTTTACCAAAGCATCGAATTGTTCCGGTGTAGAATGGCTATCCCACATAGGAGAGGTTGCAATTTTAGTGCCTAAGTCGGCCCAATTTTTAGTAGCTGTATTCATGCCAGGATATGCTTTATCATCGCCTTCGGATACGAGTATCCACAATTTTTTATCTTTTAATACTTTCATTTCCTCCGTATTCCATTGGCATGCTACGAGGAATTGAGCCGTAAATAAATCAGGATGTTTGTCGCTAATGGAGATGTTTGCCATACCACCTTGAGACTGACCAGAACCATAAATTCGGTTCTTATCAATTGGATATGTAGCGATGACATGATGTAATAGATTATCTACTAAGGTAAGACCTGGAGTCCATTCATTTTTATCAGTAGTCATCATACCAAGTGTATCTACTAAATCTTGAGTGTATTGAGGGGCAACGATCATGGCTTCATGTTTTGCTTGTTCCTCAGGGCTAGCGAAAACAGTAGCACCATTACCTTGGAATAGGACCGTGCGATTATCATTGATATTGGCACTGGAGTCAGCTATGAAGAAGTATAGAGGATATTGTTTTGATGCATCATAGTTTTTCGGTAAAAATACATTGTAAGGAATGCTATTACCCGTAGTTGGATCTGTGTAAATATATGTTTTAAACTCATCCATAATAGTAGATGCCGTAGATGTATTGATTACGCTCGTTTGTGAAGGGCCGTATATAGTACCTGTTTTTGTCACTACCGGTTGAACTTGTGTGACTGTAACGTTTAAATCAGGCAATTTACGATTGGAATGCAGCGGTGCATCGACGCCTACAGCACCATTATTTTTTTGTTTATTAGGGCGTGGTGCTAATACGAATGGTGTAGAGTTTTCATATTCAAATTCTACTACAACGTATTGATCAGCCGCTGTAGCTTTAGAGTTTTTGTCTTTTTTACTAGCTTTGACCGTATTTGTTTGTCCTACTGTTGTATCTATTTGAGGGGCACCGTTGTGCAAACCTTGAGCTGTAGATTTGTAATTTTCTTTCAGTTTAGGCACGGAATTCGTATAGATATTGTTGATTGTTTTGCCTTTTACTGTGAAAGTATTGAGCGTTAATGCGCTTTCTTGGATTGCTTCTGGATATTTGATGATAACAGCTGCTACTTTTTCACCATCACCATAAATTTTTGGCACTGCTGTTACAGATTGAATGCCGTAAGATTCTGCTTGATGAGTTTTATCTTCAGTTGCAATAGTGGTAGAACTTGTACTAGAAATAGTCGTAGCCATATCCGTTGCAGCTAATGTATTTGTTGTGGAAAGTGTGCCTAGCACAAGGGCTATTAATAAGATTTTATTCATCATATCTCCTAAATTAATAGTGTTTATCAAAATATTAATTAGATTATATAAAAAAAATTAAATTTAGTACAATTTAAATGTAAGTAGAATGAAATGGGATAGAATTTAAAAATGTCTTTATCCAGTAGGAATCTGTAAGTAGATTACATAAGATAGTATAATAGAAATAATATGAACTAGAGAAATAATAGAGTTATTATAAATGTAGTAAGCTGAGTTATAGCAATATAATAAATAAATGTGCCAAAGGAGTCTATGAATGGCAACAGAGCAGGAATGGGAAAATGTATTGAATATTAAAACTTCCGGTCGTGATGATAGCCGTTCGGATGCAGAGCATCATCCGTATGAGCCAACAGATTACTGCGTTCTTGAGCGCCTTGCAAATAGCGGTTATATTACGAAACAAAATACCCTTATCGATTACGGCAGTGGCAAGGGGCGTGTTAGCATATTTATGGCTAATCAGACGCGGTGCCATTCCATTGGCATCGAATACGATGAACGTTTGTATGAACGTGCCATCGTAAATGGTGAAAGCCCAGCTGCCAAGAACCGCGTATCCTTTGTCCTTGGCGATGCTGCTACCTATACATTGCCAGATAATGCAGATCGATGCTTTTTCTTTAATCCCTTTGCACTTCATACCATTAAACGCGTACTAGGTAATATCTTTGATTCTTTATATCATCATCCAAGAGAAATTCTACTATTCTTCTATTATGTTAACGAAGAAGTAGAGAATTTCCTAAATAAACACGTGTGCCTCGAAGCAGAAAAACCTATACAGTGTGGTGATTTATTTCAAGAAACTGATGAAAAAGAACGAATATTGGTGTATAGGATGAATGTGTTTTAGAAATATTTAATTATCTCTATATTTCGTTTTATCTATTCTTCTAGATAAGTGTATAAAGTCATTATATAATCTAATTGTTACTACTCCATTCTGGTAACAGAAAGGAGGTGAAAACATTGCCGGAGATATTAATTTCCTTTTTTTTATCTATCATAGCAAGTATAGTTTCATATTATATTTGCAAGTGGCTGGATAGATAGTTTAGTTAGTAACCAGCACAATAAAAAATAGCAGGGCTGCCACCCTGCTATTTTTTCGTATGAAAACATTGCCTCATACTAATTTCCTTTGTTACTCATAGAATAGCATGATATAAAAGGATAGTCAAATTTTACGTACTTTCACTAAAACACGCAGAAAATCCGCATATTTTCTGATATAATAATAGATTAGAGAGTATAAAAATTTA
>OKRY01002513.1_pt1 | contig 14250 bp, 5 predicted proteins | sample 1601121 | NCBI WGS metagenome assembly OKRY01 (sample SAMEA3541546, study PRJEB24748) | human gut metagenome | biome: human gut; feature: human-associated habitat; material: faeces | place: China | collected 2012
GAACATAAACTATCTTTCCCCCTTAAGCTTCAATCTTATCCTTCTGATCGTATCAACCTATTTCCTTGTCTTTCGTTTTAGTAGTGATAAACTTCAGAAATGGCGTTACTTTTCATGGGGATTTATTGGGTTCAATGGTCTTCTTTTTCCCTTTCATCTCTTGGTAGGTCTGAATTGGCTAGGACGTCGTAAGTCAACGAATTTCCCTCCCATAATTTCTATGGATCCAGCCTATGTCTGGGTTCCTATTGTAAGTTATATCTTTTTCTTTTTCTGTTATATCCATATTATAACTTGTTTTATTTTCTGGATTTATACTTGCGCCATATGGTATATCTGCACTTACTACAAAACTAGTCGCATCTGCAGGTATTGTTATTTCGCAAGTTTTAGTATCTTGATTTACTTCACAAGTTAATTCTTCGCCTAATGCATTTACGTGAACACTAGAGATAGTTGTACTATTTGATGCCTCTTTTGTTACATTTAATATATATTTTGTTACACTTGTTTCATCTTCCGATGTTACTGTTATTTCATATTTATTTACTTCATTAACATTTAATTTCATACTTGGGAATGAGATTTTTGCATCTTCATCCATTAATTCATAAGTAAATGAATCTTTATTTAATTCTGTAATTAAACTTGGAACAGTTACATCATATTCATATGTTTCACTTTGGAAGTTTGGAGTCATTACTCCATTTATAACTGTTAAATTATTTAGTCTAGATTCATTTGATGCGGGTCTTCTAACAGTTACTTTATAAATTCTTTCACTTCCACGTTTTGATTTTACTTTTATTTCAACTACTTGTTTTTTCTTATCTGTATTAAATGAATATGTTCCATTACCAGTTACTGTTGATTCTGTTACTTCAGGTGTTGCGAGTACTGTAAATTCTGTTACATCTTTTGTTGTCATTACTGTATATTCATTTGTATCTTTATTAAATGCTGGAGTAAGTTCTCCGCAAGACACATTTAATGTGGATAAGTAATTATTTATCTCATCTTCATTACTTACTTTTAAAGTATATGTACTTTGTGTTTTATTTTCTGCTTCTACTATTACAGTAATTGTATCTCCTTTTGCTGGGTTTAATCCAGTAATTTTACTGTTATATTCAAGATCTGATGTTAGTGTCAATGAATTTGAGTTTACTGTAATACTCTTTATAATCGCAGTATTTTTTGTTGTTTTAACTTTTAATATTTCTTCTGTTAATGTTTTTGGTACAAATACTTCATATTCTTTTTTATCTTTATTAAATTCTGGCACAAATTCATAATTACCTAATTTAAATTCTTTTAATGATGAATCTGTTGATACTACTTTTGTTACATTAAATGTATATGTATTTGTTACCTTTTCATCTTCTGATTTAACTTTTACTGTTACTGTACTTGTTTTATCATTTGTAAAATCAGAGTTACCAGTTATTTCATATGTAGAATATGGATCTGTTAATACCATATTACTAAAGTCTAAACTAGTTTCATCTGTTACTGTATCATAATTAAATGTATTTTTATCAAATTTTGGTGTAGTACCAAATCCTACTGATTCTATTGTCGCAACATTATTTTTAGTTCTTGTAACTGTTAAAGTATATGTTGTAGTGCTTAAATCTTCAGCAGTTACTACTATAGAATATCTGTTGTCTCCTGTTACTAATTTTATTTTGCCACCTATTATTTCATTGTTATTACTATCTAATATTTTATAACTTGAATGTTTATCACGAACTACTGGAAGAATAGTTATTTCATGACTCTTAGTATCTAATGTGTAATCTGATTTATCTGGATCAAATGTTTCATTTAATCCTTCATTTGTTGTTAAACTAGATAGTTTTGAATCAGTTGATGGTACTTTAGTTACATTTAATTTATATGTTCTAACATCTCCATTTTGAGCAGTTACTGTTATATTAAATATATTTTCTCCTGCGCTAACTAAGGTTGTTCCTGAAACTGTTTCATTTTTTGAATTAGTAATTTTTACTATTGCTTTTGTACTTTCTGCTAAAGGTGTAATAGTTATTTCATCTTTTTCAGTTGTTGTTGTATAATCTAATTTTTCTTTATTAAATTCTTCGTTTAATCCATCACTAGTATTTAAACTTTTTAAATAGTTATTACTATCATATAAAAGTGTTACATCTAGTGTATATGTTTTTGTTTTTCCGTTTTCACTAGTTACATCTATAGTTATAGTATTTAATCCTTCTTTTAGATTATTTCTATTATTACTTATAGATACTTTAGCAAATTTATTTGTTGGTACTGCCAAAATATCAAGACTTGTATCATATGTTGTTAAAGTATAATTTAATGTATTTTTATCAAAATCTGGAGTAAATATATTATTTTTTACTTCTAGACTTTGTAATGTATTATCGCTTGATATTTCACGAGTAATATCCACAGTATAAGTATGGATAGTACCATCTTCTGCTGTTACTGTTATTACATTATTACTTGGATTTTCTTTTAATAAATCAATTTTTTTAACATATATAGCGCTACTACCTATCTTTGCTCTCTTTTGTCCATTTGCGACTGCTGTTAAAGTTACACTTGATACATCATTTGGAAGAGTTAATGTATATTGGTCGTATAATGGATCAAAATTTGGAGATAGAATATAATTTTCTGAACCATTTGTTACTGTTAATGATTCTAAGTTATTATCGCTATATCCAGTTCTATAAACAATTATTTTATAGTCACATGTTGATTTATCTTCAGCGGTTACTCTAACTGTTATTTCGTTTTTACCTGCGACTAATTTTTGATAATTACCAATTATTTGGTATGTTGAAGTTTCTGCTGATGGTACTGCTGTAATATCAAGACTTTCAACACTACCATCTACATACATATAGTATAAATATTTATTTGATTCAAAGTTTTCAGTAAAATTATTATCTTTAACTGTTAATGAATCAAGTAATGTATTTGAGTTTGCTTTTCTCTTAACATTTAATTTATAAGTTAAGAATGTTTTATCTTGCGCTGTTACTACTATGTTGAATGTATTTGCGCCTACCTTTATGTCAAAATCACCAAGGCCTTCAATGCTTGAGAACTCTGTATCTTCAGCAACTCCTTCAATTCTTAACTTAGTTATATCGTTTGGTACTTCTAGTTCATAAGATAAATTCATCTTATTAAACTCAGGAGTAAGAGAAAGTTCTTCATTTTTATCATTTGTTATATTTATAACTTTAAAATTATTTAAGAATGCATTATTACTTTGTAATCTATTTACTGTAATATGATATTCTTTTACTTTTTTATTTGCTGCGGTTACTGTTATTGTTATTAAATTGTCACCATATTCAAGTGTTTCTGGATTTTCTATTTTTACAGTTGCATTTTCATCATCTGGAATAGCTTCTAGTGTTACATGTTCAGTATCTTTTGGTACTGTTATATAGTAATCAGTAATATTATATGAATAATTAATTTCTACTTCTGGATCTATCACTTTTAATGATTTCAAGTCAGCATTACCAGTCATATCTCTTGTTATTTCATAGTTCCATTCACTTGTATTCTTTTTGTCTTCACTAGTAACTTCTACTTTTATATTATTTTTTCCACCAGATAATGCATATACTCCATCACCTTTTGTAGTTTGGAAATAATGTGCTTTATCTACAACCATAGTAATTTCTCTAATTGTATATGGTACAGTTACTTCATAATTATGAATATCTTTATTAAATGTATAGTTACATGCTCCTTCATATTCTTCACAGTATGTTTTTATTAAACCGTTTATCTCAATACTATTTGGAATTGGATTTGTATCTAATTCACGATGTACTACAAGTGTATATGTTTTAGTGCTTCCATTTTCAGCAGTTACAACTAAATTTATTTTAGTTTCTCCACCTTCTATAACATAATCACCATTACCTATTACACTTGCTTTACCATCTGCTGGTACACCTTCAACATTTATCTCTACCTCATCTGATGCAAGGTCTAGATAATATGTATCTTTATTATAATCCCATTCTGATGGAGTTAATGTTCCTTTATTAACTATAATTCCATCTAAATAGTTATTTTCGCTTTCTTGATATGGTATTGATATTTTTACCATACCGTTTCCAGGATGACCTGTTTCTTCTTTGTCTCCACTTGGCGCAATAAAGTCATTACTACCGCTTAATGTCCCTGCATTTGTTAAGTAATAAGTACTATCTAAAAGCCAATCAGAGTTTTCTTCTATTACTGATGCAGTATCTTTTGTGTATACGAATCCAGATCCTCCACCACCTCCGTTTGACCAACCAGAAGTAGATCCAGATCCTCCTCCGTACCATCCACCACCACCGGCACCACCATAGTAGCTTCCGCCAGTGAATGAGGAAGATGCTCCTACACCAAATTTACCTACTGAACCTAGTACATTTCCATATATTCCATAAGAACCTCCTTCAGTTTGAGTTCCTCCTCCTGCTTGTGTTCCACATGAACCACTAGAAGCTGAACCTCCACCTTTAGTTCCTCCTCCTACAGCACCAGAGGCACAGCCATCAGATCCATGGCCGCCGCCTCCACCTGCGACAAGAATTCTACTATATAATGAGTCAGTTCCTACACGGATATCAGAGGCTCCTCCACCTTTTCCAACTCTTGAGTCGCCGCCTCCGTTAAATCCTCCATTTTGACCAGATCCACCAGTATAAACATAAAGTATTGTTCCTTTTTCTAAATATGCTGTACCGTATGAGTAACCTCCACGGCCACCGTTATTACCACCTTGTGCACCCCATGCTTGTAAGAAATATTCATGATCATAAGGTATAACAACTGTTTGATAACTTCCTGTATAAGATACATCTTTTTCATAACCACTTACTGTAATTCTTTTAATATTAATAGTATAAACTGTACTTGATACATGTGGCTCTGTTACTGTTATTGTAATTGTATATTCATCATCTAGTATATATCCATCGCCTAAGACATTTGATTTTGCTTCAATATCATATAGTTCTGTACTTGCATGTACTGCGGCAATATGACTCTCAAGATTAATGTTCATAGTTGTCTCATCGATTGGTACATCATATTCAAGTTTTGTACCTCCATCACTAGTTAATGTTAATTTCTTCATTTTACTAGAGTGTGGAAGAGTAATATTTAATGTATAAATTTTTGTACTTGTTCCTGTTTCATTTGTTACTGAAATAGGTATAGTATATTTATTGTTTTTATTTGATATATGACCTAAATTTGTAATTATTTGATCACTTGATCCTTTATCTACAGTTAAGTCATATTCATCCATATAATATGGAAGAGTTAAGTTATATTCGTATGTATTTTTATTAAATGTTGTATTCCCGAATTCTGATACAGATTTACCATCTAAATAAATATTATTTAAATAATCTATATTATTTGCTTCACGATGTATATGATATGTGAATATATCAACAACACCATTTACATATGTTATAGCAACTTCAAAATCGTTATCTCCAACATGTATTTCTCTTGTTCCATCACCTGTAACATTAATAATTGAGTCACTATCTGTTACTGTAAATGTAACAAGTGATGAATCATTACTATCTAATGTTCCTGTATAATCTTTTATTTCGTAATCAAATTCTTTATCTACTTTTACGTTATCACTTACTTTTATTTGATAATCATAAGATAGTGCGAATGATATTTTTACATATCCATCACCAGAATGTCCTGTTTCAGTTTCTCCTTTTGGGGTTGGCATTTCACTATTTCCAGATACTGTTTTTGCCTCTGTCAAGTAAACATTTGATCCTGGTAAATAGTCTTCTGGTACTATTGTTTTATTACTTTCAGTCCAAACAAATCCTGAACCTCCAGCTCCTGAACAGTCATCATCGCCTCCACCGTCAACGCCAGAGCCGCCACCTCCATACCAGCCGCCGCCTCCAGCGCCACCAAAGCCACTATTAGCGTATACACCGTTACCACCTTGACCAAATGATCCAGATATGTTACCAGTTCCTGCTTGTGTTTGTGTTCCACCAGTTCCTAAAGTACCATAACTTCCGACACCATTTCCACCAGTTAGACCACCACCGTAGCCACCGGCATTTGATGATGAACCAACAGATCCTCCACCACCAGCAACTAAAATACGATTATTAAGTGCATAGCCTCCAGATCTAATATCTGATGCACCACCACCATAGATATTTGCTCCTGGTAATAGTCCACCACCATTATATCCTTTGTGATTATTACCATCACCACCAACATAAACATAAAGTATTTGTCCTCTATTTAGGAAGATTTGTCCAGTAGAATAACCACCTTTACCTCCATTGTTATTTCCTCTATGTCCACCTTGTGCACCCCATGCTTCTAGTGTATAAATTCCTGTTGCTGGTGCAATAAATTTTTGCCATGAACCTGTATATTTGTATCCATAATTACCATCATCTAATAAATAATCACTTTGTTTATGGAATGTAAATGTATATGTTACTGTAAGTCCTGTTATATTATTCATAACATCAACTGCGTACACATATTTTTTTTCGCCGTCTTTAAAATAGTATGCTCCTTTATGACTTTCTACTTTCGAATATCCTTCATTTAGTATAAAACTTACATTTATGTAATCAACACTATCTAGTACTGATAAATCATAATCATAAACTGAATAATCAAAGTCAACTGGAATATCACCATCGTTTATTGTTACACTTGATACACCATTTATTAATTTTGGTGTGATTCTAACAAATCCATCACCTGTGTGACCTGTTTCATTTGCGCCTGTTGGTGATTTAAATGTTTGATTACCGCTATAAAGTAGACCATTTGATAAATAACCTTTATCTGTTACTAAATATCCAGATGGTACGTTTGATGCAGATGATTCACTCCATATAAATCCTGATCCTCCAGCTCCTGACCGGTCATCATCCCCACCACTGTCAACACCAGAGCCGCCGCCACCATACCAGCCGCCGCCTCCAGCACCGCCGTAACCGCCATTTGCTCCATAACTGTTACCACCTTGGCCAAATGATCCTGCATTCTGTCCTGTACCACCACTTGTTTGTGTTCCACCTGTTCCAACAGCACCATAGCTACCTATAGCATTTCCACCAGTTAGACCACCACCGTAACCACCAGAATTTGATGTTGAACCAACAGATCCTCCACCACCGGCAACTATTACACGATTGTATAAAGAATCTCCACCATAACGAATGTCAGATGCACCTCCACCATAGCCTAAGCTTGTTTGAATCCAAACACCACCAGAACCATAGTATCCTGATACTTGTCCACCACCATTATAGCCTTTACCTGTTCCATTTATGCTTGTTGTATTACCACTTCCACCAACATGTACATATAAAACTTCACCTTTTGATAAGTACATTTCGGCATATGAGTAACCACCTTTACCACCATTTTTAGCACCACGGTCACTTCCTTGAGCTCCCCATGTTTCTAATGAATATATACCAGTTGCTGGTACATAGAATTTTTCATAATTACCTGTATAACTGTATCCATATGAAGCTGTTGATCCTTCTTCTAAATGACTATTTTGTTTTCTAATTGTAACGTTATAAGTTGTTACTACACCTGTTGTATCATCTGTTAATGTTATTGTATTTGTAAATGATAATATATTTGTCATATCTACAATTTTATTTGTTTGATTTACTGTATAACCTTCTTCAGTTGCTACATTAAATCTTACATTTGTCATATCATTATCAACATTTAGATAATAATCATGAACTTCATAATTAAAATCTATTGGTATATTACCACGATTAATTTTTATATCTGTTATTCCGTTTGATTTTATAAGTGTTATTTTTGCTTTACCATCACCAGAATTTGCTCCTGATGTATATGTTGCTGCATTAATAAAGTATTTTTCTGACACGTTATAACTTGATGGAACACTTGTTTTAGTAGTATTACTCCAAGCAAAGCTAGAGCCTCCACCACCGCCACGGTCATCGTCTCCGCCGCCATCTGGATTTGCTCCTCCACCACCGAAGAAACCTCCACCTCCAGAACCAGCATAACCGCCACTTGCACTAAGTCCGTTTCCACCTTTACCAAAACTTGCACGATATGATCCAGCGGCAGTAATTGAAGCACCAACACCTCCAGAACCATAACCAGATGAAGAACCACCCGTTAAACCACCAGCTCCACCAGTATTTCCATATGCACCAACTGATCCTCCACCACCTGCGACCATAATTCTTGAATTTAATCCATCAGTATTATCCCAAGTACCTGGTACTAAACGTATATCAGTAGCTCCACCGCCAAATGCTTTAACTGGTCTTACACAAGTAGCATCACTATAACATGTTTCAGGAATATAACCACCACCATTATATCCATTATGATTGTTACCATTACCGCCCACATAGATATAAAGCATTTCACCTTTATTTAAATATATTTCACCAGAGGTATAACCACCTTTACCGCCATTGCTAGCACCACGGTCACCACCTTGTGCTCCCCATGTTTCTAACTTATACACACCTGATTTATAAGCATAGAATGTTTGATAATCGCCAGTATAGTCGTAGTAATATGATGTCCCACCACCTGCGTTTAAATAATAATTATGTTTTTTTACTTTGAAAGTATATACTTGAACAAGTCCTGTAGTATTATCTGTTAATGTTACTGTATTTGTTACTGATAAGATATTTGTCATATCAGTTACTTTATTACTTTGTGAAAGAGTATATCCATCCTCTGTAGTTATATCAAATTTAATTTGTTTTACATCATTGTTAACTGTAAAATCATAATCATATCTATCATATGAAAAATTAACTGGTACATCACCATTATTAATTTGTACATCTGTTATTCCATTCATTTCAAGTAATGTTATTTTTGCTTTACCATCACCAGCATTTGTTCCTGTTGAATAACTAATAGAGTTCATATAATATTTTTCATCTATATTCATTGAAGAGTAATTTGATTTTGATTGTGCGTTATAGGCGAAACTAGATCCGCCGCCGCCGCCTTTATCATCATCACCGCTGCCATCTGGATTAGCTCCTCCTCCACCGAAGAAACCTCCTCCACCGGCACCACCATATCCGCCACTTGCATGAAGTCCATTCCCACCTTTACCAAAACTTGCGCGATATGATCCTGCGACCGCAATCGTTGCGCCTCCTCCTCCAGAACCATAACCTGATGATGCAGATACGCCAGAAAGACCACCAGCTCCTCCAGAATGTGCACCTACTGATCCACCACCACCGGATACAATTAATCTTGTTTTTAAACCTTCTTCACTATCCCAAGCACCGCTTGTTAAACGTATATCAGTAGCACCACCACCATAAATATTTAAATCTGGTAATAATCCACCACCATTGTATCCTTTGTTTGTTGTACCATTACCACCAACATAAACATATAATATGTCTCCTCTCGTTAAATATACAGTACCACTTGTATAACCACCATAACCACCATTATTACTTCCTCTGTGTCCACCTTGTGCTCCCCATGTTTCTAATTTATAAACTCCAGTTTTTGGAACAATAAAAGTTTGATAATCTCCAGTATAATTAAAGTCAAATTCAGTACCAGCAGCATATACAATAGGTTTATTTAGTAGCACACTAAAAAGAATTAACGAAAATGTTAAAACTAATTTAATAATTAAACTGTTTTTAAGTTCATTAAATCTTTTCATAAACACTACTCTTCCATTATCTTATACTAATTTAATTATATAATATATTAGAAAAAAAGTCAGCAATATTGTTTAAAAATATGAAACATTTTACCCAATTTTTATTATATTTAAATATGAAACAGTATCTTCATCTGGAGTAAGTGTTACATTCGTTGTAGATGACACTGCAAGGTCTATTTTTTCATCTTTATTTAGACTTACAATAATACTTCCGTTAAACCATACATATTCTTGATTATTTACCTTTTTTGTAATTTTTGTTCCATTTATTGTAATATTTTCTTTTCTTAATTCAATAGATATATCACTTTGTACTGATGCGACCGATGAAAAAAAATAATCAATTTTATATATACCCGCATTTAATACTTTCACCGTATTTGTAAAAGATATATCCATATTTTTTATTTGTGAATTTTTACTTAATTCTACTTGATTTGGAGTATTTGCTACTAACATATATGAATTACCATTATCTTCATATAAACTTGCATAAGAATCAAGTATAGCTGTTCCAACTAACCCTTGTGGTCCCATATCTCCTTTATCACCTTTAGGAATTAAAAATGTTAAATAATGTGTATTGTCAGTAAATTCATCTTTAACTTCTGCCAATTGACCCGAATCAACTGTTTTTGTATTAATAACTTCAATTTTTTCACTAATTCCTGGATCACCTTGTTCACCTTTTGGTCCTATTTCACCATTTACTCCATCAAATCCTTGTGGTATATAAAAATCCAATGTATGCACATTTTCAGCATAAGTATCTTCAACTCTTGCTCTTGCATTTGCATCTAATGTCTCTGTTTTACCAATAATAATTTTATCCCCAGCCTCACCTTTAGGAATTGTAAAATTTAAAATAGCATTTTTATTTGTACCAACATTTTCCACCATTGCATTTGTATTTGCTTCACCAGTTTTTGTTTCTCCAACATCAACAGTTGAAAAACCGTTTTCACCCTTTGGTCCTGTCGGACCTATTTCTCCTTTTGGACCTGTTGGCCCTTGTATATAACATTTTTTACATTTATTTTTTTCTTCTTCTATTCTTTTTCTTATTTTTTCAAAATCCGTATTACAATCATGATACATATTATACCTCCTCATTTTATAATATGCACATCATATATAATAGCAACAAAAAAAATCATATTAAAATGATTTTTATTTAACAATATTTGATACTAATCCAAATGATATAATCATCATAATAATACTTGCCATAATAACACCTACAAGTATTGCTAAAAATGACTTTTTCTTATCCATTTCAAGTACTGATGCAATTAATGATCCTGTCCATGCACCTGTACCTGGAAGTGGTATTCCAACAAACAAAACTAATCCCAAATATCCAAATTTTTCTATTTGTCCTTTTCTTTTTTCTACCTTTTTATCAAGCCAATCAGCGATTTTTTTACTTTTTTTACCATTTCTCATTTTATCTAATATTTTATTTATTAAAAGTAATATAAATGGTATTGGAAGTAAATTTCCTACAATACTTATTATGTAACTTGAAATAGGATCAAGTCCTAATAATGCAGCTGCTAAAAGTCCTCCTCTTAACTCTAATATTGGTAATAAGGATATAATAAAAACTAATAGTTCCTTACCAAACGCAATGCTTGTAAGTCCACCAAAAGTACCTAATATTCCTTTAACTAATTTTTCACTCATATTTTGTTCCTTCCTTATTTTTCATACAATAAAATTTATACCATATATTTTTATTTTTGTCTATAAAAAAACTGTTAACATACGTTAGCAGTTCTTTTATTATTATTTTGTATTTGTTGCATCAAAACCACAATCTAATTGTGTTTCAATTTTATAAGAAGTTTTGTTATAAGGTTTTTGTGGATAAATTACTACTTTTGTATTAGTTTTATCACATGCTTTTTTAGTTTTTTGGTTAACAAATTTACTTATTTCATCAGCATTTTTATTTTCATCATAACGAGATAAGTTGTCTAAATTAATTTTAATACCAATTGATTCATATTTAGATAAGAAATCTGCTCTTTCTTCATCTGTTGAACCAACTTGTGTATAATAGAAATTTTCATAAAAATCTTTACCCATTGATTCTAATGATTTAGATAAAGATGCTTCTTGTCCACCTTTCTTTATAAACATAAAGCATGCTGCTACTATAAGAGCAACTACTAAAACTGCACCAATTACTATACATATAACACTATTGTTTTTATTAGTAGTCTTTGTTTCTTCTTTCTTTTCTTCTGTTACAACTTTAACTTCTTCTTTTGTTTCATTAGCCTTAGCCATACAACCATCCTCCACTATTCTATTTTCTTCATTATATCATATTTTTTATCATTCAACAATAATATGTTTACCAATTTATTACATTTTTATACATTATTTTATTTTATAATATAAAGACCATACTTATTTGAACTGTTTTTTGTAATTATTATTACATCTTTATCTTTATTTTGCATTATTCTATCAATTGTTAATTTTTTTATCTTTTTTTCTTTTCCATTAGTTTTTATTATTTTAAAATATTTATTTTTTGAATTATTAACATATATTAATCCCTTATAAGGCTTAATTACAGAACTTGTTACATCAGTGATTTCTTCATTCTTTGTAAGAGAATAATTTATTTTTTTATTTGTATTTAAATTATATACTTCAATACTCTTATCACCACTTAAAATTGAATCATCACTATATACTAATACATCATTAGATGATTTATTTGCTATTTCTTTTCCTGTATTATCAACTATAAATTCTTCATTATTATCATTTGTATATTTGTATAAATTTTCATTATTTAAATTTATAATTTCACCTTTTGTTTCTGTTAACATTTTTTTAGTTTTAGAATTATATAATGCTACTTTTGAATCTGATATATCATTTCCAATTATCATTTTACTATCTATAACTACAATTTCATTATCTAATTTAGAAACCTCTTTATTATTATTGTCATATAAAACATATTTACCCTTGTAATCTTCATTTTCTCCTGTTTTTGCGTATTTTATAACTTTATAATTGTTTTCATATTGGGCATAATTTTTTACTATTTTATCTGAATCATTATTTTTTAATATTTCTTTATTATCAGTTAAATTATATACAACAGATACTGGTGTATCACATATATTTAAACTACATGAAATTTGATAATATTCTTTATTTTTTGATTCTATTTTGTTTACTGTGGAATATATATTTTCCGTTTTTGAATATTTATATATTTCTGTATATTTTTTTGTTTTTACATTAAATGTTCCAATACTATTTTCTTTTAAATTATCTACTAAAACATATTTATTACTTTCACTTGAAACTGTAGATGTATATAAATAATAATCTTTATTTAAAATAGATTTTATATCATTTACAATTTCTATTTGGCTTTTACTATTATCAGATTTCTTTTGTTTTCCATTTTTGTATAAAATATATGTTACTTTTGAATTATTTACTTTTTTTGTTATTAAAAATTCGTCTTCATTGTCTGATTCTTTATAACTACTAAAACTTTCACCAATTATTTTAGATGATTTTATATCAAAATAACTATATTCTTCTGATTTTGCATCTTTTACAATTAAATAAAGCACTTCATCATTTTTATCTTTAACTTCTTTATCAACAGTATAATTTGTTAATACTTTTTCTAATTTTTCATCAAATATAATATAATCTTTATCTATTTTTGCAGAGATAAATTTATTATTATCATATAAATTTACTTCTTTTATATCAGAATATACTACCTTACCATCTTTATTAATAATTGAGAATTTTTCATTATCACTACTAATTAAAATATAATCATCATTTATTTTTTCTAATTTTTCTTCTGTTTTATATATTTGCTTTCCTTTTTTGTTATAAACAACATAAGTTGTTTTACTTTTATCATCATTTTGACTAGATGATATAAAATAATTTTTGCTTAAAGCATATGGTTCATACTTATCACTCTTTTTTTCGTATTTAGAAATAACTTTTCCTTTTGAATTAAGTAAAAACACCATTTCTTTATCCTTGTTCTTCCTTGTAGCCATTATTCCATCACAATCTGAAGTAATACATTTAATAGTATCGTATTTTGCAGATACTCCGATATGAAAGCATTTTATGCTAAATCCATTGATTTAGCCCTCAAAGAGGGAGTCAAACTGGATAATATCTGGATCGATCCGGGAATCGGGTTTGGCAAGACCGCTCAGCAAAATATGGAGGTACTACAACGCTTGGACGAGTTGACTTCCTATGATGCTCTCCCCCTTCTTTTAGCGACTAGTCGTAAGGGCTTTATTGGTAAACTCCTAGGTGATCTACCACCTAGAGAACGAGATGAAGGAACCTTAGCGACCAATATGGCTGGTGTTTATGCCGGTGCCCATATGGTGAGGGTTCACAATGTACGTATGCACAAGCGGGCTTTGACTGTTTTGGATGCCATCTTACGAGGTGAATAATGGATTTTATTGAACTAAATAATATGG